>WNFV01001724.1_pt1 | contig 40493 bp, 43 predicted proteins | sample 5400101 | NCBI WGS metagenome assembly WNFV01 (sample SAMN13153361, study PRJNA577476) | soil metagenome | isolation source: 115 cm soil or saprolite under grassland replicate 1 | place: USA:California | collected 2016-06-15 | reverse complement strand
ACGCAACTGCGATGAAGGCCCATCCGGTCAGCACGGAGTAAACCGAGTGGAAGAGGGAGACGTCTCCATTCAGATCCGAGACGAAGGCCAGGATGCCGACCACGAGCCCAGCGATCCCGAGCCAGTTTCGAGTCGACTGCTGCCTCGCCGAGACCTCCACGGCCGCAGGATAACAGGGGCGACCCGTCCGGTTAAGACATGGCCCTGGCTAGGACACCATTATGGTCATTCTCTCGATGTAGACGGTCTGGGCGGGCCGGCCATCGGTCGCTCCGCCCTCGATGGGCAGCGCGCCTATCTTCTCGGCGACGTCCTGCCCCTTCACGACCTTTCCGATGATCGCGTAGTCCGCGGGCAGGTCCGCCTGTTGGCCGATCACGATGAAGAACTGGCTTCCGGACGTGCCGGCCGGCTCGTCTCCGCCCTTGGCCATGGCCACCACCCCAACGGGGTACTTGGAGCCCTTCGGAGGCGCATCGACGGTCTTGTATCCGGGGCCACCCGAGCCCGAGCCGGTCGGGTCCCCGCCCTGGATCACGAAGTCCTTGTGGATGCGGTGAAAGACGAGCCCATCGAAGAAATGCTTCTTGGCCAGGAACACGACGCTGCTGACCGTGTTCGGGGCGAGCTTCTGGTCGAGCCGGAATACGATCGTCCCGCAGGAGGTCTTCATGGTCGCCGTGTACGTCTTGTTCGGATCGATCGTCATCTTCGGCGGTTTCTTGTAGGTCTGTTTCTGGACTTCGGCGGCCTTCGGCACCTTGCCTCCACATGCCACGACCGCCGCCGTTGCCGAGGGCGTGGGAGATGGCGTGCGCGTGGCCGAGGCTGCGGGCTTCTTCTTGGGACTCTTCAGGATCAGGGCGTACGCGGCGAACCCCAGTCCGCCGACGGCCACCGCGATCGCCACCGACGCCGCCAGGATGCGCTGTCGGCGCCGGCGCACCCGCTGGCGCCGACGGCGCTCGGCCAACTTGGCCAACTGTCGTTCGCGAGTCTTCCTGCTGCTCTGAGGCATGGTTCGGACCGATGAGCCTACCGGCTGGTGGCTTCCTCGACCATGCGATAGGCGATGCCGTCGAGCATGTCGGTCTCCGAGATCAAGGCCTCGGAGAACCCCCACCGCCGCATCGCGGTGACCAGGATTGCAGCGCCCGCCACGATCACGTCCTCCCGGCCGGCCGGCATCACGGCGATGTGCCGCCTCTCCTCCGTGGTCATGTCTGCGAGCAACCGGAACACACTCTCGGCGTCGTCTCGCGACAGGACGGACCGGTGGATCGCCTCCGGGTCGTACTCCTCCAGACCCAGGGCGATGGCCTGGAGCGTGGTGCAGGTGCCGGCCACTCCGATCAGGGTGAGCGCGTCGTGGACGGGGATCCGGTCCTCCACTTGATGCAGCACCGAAGTCACGGCCATCTCGAGCTTGTCCAGCTCTTCGTACGTGGGTGGGTCTGTGTGTACGTACCGCTCGGTCAGCCGCACGCTCCCGATCTGGGCGGAGACCGGTCCGGACGGTTCTCTGTCCCCCATCACGAATTCCGTGCTCCCTCCTCCGATGTCCATGACCAGGTACAGGGCGGGGTGGTCGAGGCCTTTGGTTGCTCCGAGAAATGCCAGGGCCGCTTCCTCCCCCCCCGTGAGGACCTCCATGGGCTCACCCGTGAGCTGCTCGACAGCCTGGGCGAGATCATTCCGGTTCGAGGCGTCCCGAACAGCGCTGGTGGCACACAGATGGATCCGCTCGGCTCCGAGAGCCCATGCTCGCCGGCAGAACCGCTCCAGGACCCTGATGGTCCGCCGCAGCGCCTCCGGCGCGAGCTTCCCAGTCTTGTCCACGCCCTGACCGATCCTCGTGATGACCGTGTCCCGGGCAAGTTGATTCAGCTGGGTCTCACCCTCGGCAAACCTGGCCACGAGAAGGCGGATGGAATTCGTCCCGAGGTCGACGGCGGCCATTCGACGGGCCGGCTTCTCGTAGTGGATCCGATCTCGCTTCTGCAGCCGTCGGGCAACCCATTCGCCGATCGGATCGTCTCCTCCAGCCAGGTGATAGGCGTAGTGGGCGTGCAGGCACTTCAGGCCTTGGACGGTCCCCCCGACCCCGCCCCAATCCTCCGCGCCTGGCTGGAGCCGGCCCCGTTCTCTTGCGTACTCCTCGTGAGCGCGCCTCAGCCGTGTCCGAAGGTCCGGGCTCACCTCTGCTTCCTCGCCGAGCAGCTTGATCCAGCCCTCCGACTCCAGGCGAGAGACCGCCTTGGCCACGTCCGGGCAGGTCAGCCAGTACAACGTGGGGAAGGGGTTCCCGTCGGCATCGGTGGGACGGTTTTTGATGACCAAGGGGTGTCCCGGTCCGCACCGAGCGACAACGGTGAACGGGATAAGGCTGTCGCGCCCGAGCTGGGCGGCTACTGCTTGACGATCGGCTCCGCTGGCTATGTGCGCTTGTTCTCCGCGATTGGCCGTTGACCTCGGCCTGTGCCGTACATGCTAACGCTGTCGACGGGAGGGCCGATGGTCCTAAGCCAAATCTATGCCACTCGACCGATGTCGCCCAGGAAAAAGCCAGAGATACTCGAGGGGATGTTGGTGATCAGGCAGGACATGACCGCGACCCAGTCGAACTCATCGTACGAGGGGACCCTGAGGCGGCTCGGGATCAGGCGCCGATGCGAGGACTGCGGGACGATCCTCAGCAGATATAACTCGTCAATGCGTTACTGCTTCGTCCACGACACCGCATTCGGTCGTTCGCGTTGAACCTGTGACGAAGCCCTATTTGCGCTTGTTCTCGACGGAACGCTTGTAGTCGACCTGGCGCTCCTCGGACTGACGCATGAAGCGCTTTAGCTTCTGCTCGAATTCGGGGTCCCGGCCCCTGCTGCGCTCGACGCGGGGAGCGGGGTCCTGCAGAGCCTTGATCGAGAGGTCGATCTTCCCATCTTCTTTGATGGCAACCACCTTGACCTGGACTCGGTCGTTCAGGTGAAGGTGGTCTTCCACGTTGCGTACGTAGTTCCGGTCGATCTCGGATATGTGAACCAGGCCAACCTTTCCGTCCTCGAGCTGGAGGAACGCACCGTAGGGCGTGATGCGCTGGACGGTCGCCTCCACTACCGCCCCGACCTCTATGTCTGCGATCTGGACTCCTCTCCCTTCGCGGGCTGTGGAAAGGCAATATCCCACCAGCCCTCCAACCCGTCAATAGACCAGGCAAGGATGGTAGCGGGTCAGTTTTGACCCACTACCGCCAACCTCGCTCCGTGGCCGTCGTCGCCAGTGGCTCCTACGCCCGGACCTCTAGCCCGGCGATCGGGTCGGGCAGGGCCATGGTCAGCACGAACGGAGACGTAGCACGAGACCAAGACCCTTGCTGTCCATGAACGTCACCTCGGACAGATCGAGCCAGAGCCGCCTTCCCGCTCGAAGCTCTCCCTCGAGACGGTGGGCTGCCGTCTCGACGTTGCTGATCTCCAACTCACCGATCAGCCGGAAGCGCCCCGGGCCCCCCTCCGGAACGATCTTCAGGTTGTGAAGGGAGAGGTACCCGGACACCAACGCTTCGATCGTTCGGAGGGTTTCCTTCCAGAGCACTACGAGGTCTTCCGGAAAGGCCGGTACAGGGAGTCCCTTCAGCGCCAAGGTCTCTAACCAGTCCCTCCTCTGCCTCCCGTACTGCAACCACTCCTGCCACAGCTCGGCCGGTGCGCCCAGCTTCGGCGCGATCTCCGCGCGCTCCTCTACCAGTGCGCGCCGGGCCTCCTCCTCGATCGCGGCGATGTGCGCCGGGATGATGCCCTTCAGCCTGTCCTCCGCTGAGTAGCTTCCTTCCCAGCCGACACGGGACGCCTCGACGGGCAAGTCCGATCCGAGAAGCTCCTCGACATCCCTCCACCATGCCACCCAGGCTAGGTACGCATGGGGCGACGCGACGGGAAGCTGAATGACCACGTCCATACGGCGGGCCTCCTTCCCCGACGCTAGACGGAGCCTCGCTCGCATGTCAACGACGACGCCGCCTTGATCGGCGGGCCGTTAGGAGTCGCCCCTGTGCAGAACGCTCCGCGGCCATAGCCCCTGGACCCGCACCACGTTCACCTCGGCACAGAGGACTGTGACCTGGGCACCGACCCAGATCCACACGAGCACCCCGATGACGACGGCGAAGGTGCCGTAAATGGGCGTCGCCCTCTTGACCTGGTGGCTGATGACGTAGGTTCCGACGAGCTGCAACCCCGTCCAGAGGACCGCCCCCGCAATGGCCCCCGCCAGCACGTCGGCCCAGCTGAGGTGCTTCACGGTCAGGACCCTGTACGCGAGAAGGAACAGAACGATGTTCAAGCCGAGCGACCCGAGGAAGCCGAGGAGCCGGAGAGCCGCCCCGAGCTCGCCCGTCGCCGTCCCCAGGCCCGAAAGGAAAAGGGTGGTCACGGTGATCGACCCGAGCACCAGCAGCATCAGCAACCCCCGAGCCCGTGCCGCGAGGAACGTGGGGCGCTGCTCCGGCGGCACGCCCCAGACGGTATTCATGGCCCTCTGGGCTGCCCGGGTCACCCCCAACCCGGCCCACAGAGCGGTCGTGGTACCGATTCCCATCACGACGCCATTCGCGGTCAGGGACTCGTAGTGCTCGCGGAGCTGTTCGCCGATCACGGGAAACTGGGCCAGAGCGGAATCGAGGATGCTCTTTTGCAGGCTCGGGTTCCCTTGGAGCACGAAGCCCAACACGCTGACCAGGACCAGGAGCAACGGGAACAACGAGAAGAACCCGTAGTAGGCGATCAGGGCCGCCATGTCCCCAGCCCTGTCGTCTCCGAACTTCTTCACTACTGCAAGAGGGAACGCCAGCCGAGGGTGGCTTCGCTGATACGCGTCGAACCTTCGCAGGGTCCGGTCGAACACCTCGACGGTCCGGCTAGCAGTCCGCGGGTTGGGCCCGGCCCTTCGTGCCCTCAGGGACCATGATGAACCCGATCTCGCCCTTCTTCACCATCCCCAGGCACTCACGGGCGATCCGCTCGAGCTGGGCGGGGTCTTGGAGCATCTGGACCTCGTGCGCCAGCCTGGTGTTCTGCTGTTCCAGGATCTGGGTCTGGTGTTCGAGCTCGGTCAGCCGGTTTCGCTGGGTGACGTACGTGCGAAGCGGGACCACCAGGTAGATGAGGATGGCCGTGACCACCACGGCCAGGATGGCCGCCCGGGGGGTGAGCGAGGCCCGCGGGCGACGCACCGTGGAACCGGCGGCCGCGGCGCTCATCCCTCCACCTCCTCGTCCGGAGCCTTGGTCGGCAGGCGGCCGAAGGGCTGGCGCCCCGCGTATCGCGCGGTCTCCCCGAGCTCCTCCTCGATCCGAAGGAGTTGGTTGTATTTGGCGGTGCGCTCCCCCCGAGATGGAGCGCCGGTCTTGATCTGCCCGGCATTCGTGGCCACGGCGAGATCGGCGATGGTGGTGTCCTCGGTCTCGCCGGAGCGATGACTGATCACCACACCGTACGAATTCTCCTTGGCTAGTCGCACCACGTCGAGCGTCTCGGTCAACGTGCCGATCTGGTTGACCTTGACCAGGATCGCGTTGGCCGCGCCGTCGTCGATGCCCCGCTCCAGCCGTTCAGGGTTGGTGACGAACAGGTCGTCGCCGACGATCTGGACCCGCTCGTCGAGGGCCTCCGTGATGGCCATCCAGCCGTCCCAATCGTCTTCGGCCAGAGGGTCTTCGATGGACAGGATCGGGTAACCGTCGAGCAGAGCGCTGTAGAACTCGATCATGTCCGCAGCCGTTCGGTCCCGCCCTTCCAGACGGTAGGCCTCGTTCTGAAAGATCTCCGAAGCGGCTGGATCCATGGCCAGCGCCACTTCGGATCCCGGCTCCAGTCCTGCTTTCTCGATCGCTTGCACCAGGAGGTCCAGCGCTTCAGGGGCCGTGCCGATGCCGGGCGCGAACCCGCCCTCGTCTCCCACGCCCGTGCCGAGCCCCTTCTCTTTGAGTATGGCGTGGAGGGCGTGGAAGACCTCCGTCCCCCACCGCAGGGCTTCGGAGAACGAGGCCGCACCGATGGGCGCAAGCATGAACTCCTGGAGCTCAAGCGCGTTATCGGCGTGCGCCCCACCGTTGATCACGTTCATCAGCGGAACGGGGAGGACGTGGCCTTGGGGGCCGCCCAGATAGCGGTACAGGGGGAGGCCGAGAGATGCGGCCGCGGCTCTGGCCACGGCGAGGGACACGCCCAGGATGGCATTGGCGCCGAGCTTGCTCTTGTTCGGCGTTCCGTCGAGGTCGTTCAAAAGCGCATCGACCGCTCGCTGGTCGAGCACGTCCATGTCCTCGAGCTCCGGAGCGATCTCCTCTTCGACGTGGCGGCACGCGATGAGCACGCCCTTGCCGCGGAAGCGTTCGTCGTCGTCGTCCCGAAGCTCCACGGCCTCGTGCGCACCGGTGGAGGCGCCGGAAGGCACTGCCGCCCGGCCGACCGTTCCGTCGGCCAGGACGACCTCGACCTCCACCGTCGGATTGCCTCGAGAGTCTAGGATCTCCCGGGCCCGAACCTCGTCGATGATCGGCATCAGCCGCCCGATTGTATGGCCCCAGACCTGCGGAGTGCGGGAGCGAACATCTCGGGTGTGGCGCTATCGAGCCGCGCGGAACCGTGACAGGAGCTCCGCCTCGCTCAGGTTCTCCAACTCGACACCATCGGCGGCGGCTTCGGACTTCATCCGGTCGAATCTCTCGGCAAACCTGGCGGTCGCCTTGCGCAGCGCGCTCTCCGGATCAACGTTCAGCCGGCGGCCCAGCGCGGCCACCGCGAACAACAGATCGCCCAACTCTTCCTCTGCTCGTTCCGGTGCTGCGTTCTCGACTTCCCCGAGTTCCTCGTGGACCTTGGCCAGCGCGCCCTCACGGGTTCTCCAGTCGAAGCCGGCGCCTGCCGCCCGGCGTTGGACCTTCGAAGCCCGGGCCAACGCCGGCAGAGTGGCTGGGATCTCGTGGTCGACCGGATGCTCGCCCTTCTCCTCGGCCTTGATCCGCTCCCAATTCACCAGAACCTCGGCCGCGGAACCCACCTTCAGATTGGCGAACACGTGGGGATGCCGCTTGATGAGCTTGGCCACGATGGTCTCCGCCACATCATCGATGTCAAAGGCGCCGTCTCGGCTGGCGATCTCCGCGTGGAAGATCACCTGCAGGAGGAGATCGCCGAGCTCCTCGCGCAGCCGCTCGGGGTCACCCGAGTCGATCGCTTCGAGCGTCTCGTGCGCCTCCTCGAGGAGGTTCGGGGCCAGCGACTGATGGGTCTGCTCCCGATCCCAAGGGCACCCGTCCGGCGCTTGAAGCCGGTGGATGACCCTGACCAGCTCGAGCAGGTTGCTCCCACCCGCGCGAGAGTGGACGGCGTCTTCCTCTGGCTGGGTCATGTCGCCGTCGAATGAATGGGAACGATCTGGCCGCTCTTCCGATCCAGCCGGCCAAACCGCGGGTTCACGTCGATGTGCGCCGAACTCAACTGCTGAGTCAACCACTGCTGGAACACCCGATCCTTCTCCGACTGCGTGGCGGAGGCAGGCAGCCCGGCTCTGGCAGCCAGGCGGTCCTCAACTTTCCGCAAGAGAATCTGGCGTTCGAGGTTTCGCCGCACCGCTTCAACCGTCAGGCCCCGAGCCTTCAGCGCCCGTCGGAACTGGGCGAGCCCACCGAGCCCCTGGATCGCCTGTTGGAGGGCCTGGTCGACTTCGGCCCGGCCTACGGAGATCCCGTTGACCCGGGCGTAACCTTCGATCAGCCGAAGCTCGATCAGGATCGCCAGGAGCCTCCGGGTGAGGTCCTTCCTGTTGCTTTCACCTCGAGGCCCTGCCACCTGTTGATTGAGCTGTGGGTCGACGAGCACCAGGTCGAGCTCGTGTTGGAGGCTCTGAATCGAGATCTTGGACCCGTCAACGACAGCAGCCGGCGCCGCGAACCGATCCCCACACGCACTCAGGAGCAGCACCGCCATGAGTCCAAGCACGGCGGCTCGGATGTGTGTCGGAAATTTAACCACGAGCGGCGATTCTATCGGGAGCTATGGGATCTTCATTGCCTGAACCCCATGCATCAGCGTCTCCTCCACCCAACGGGCGAGTTCCTCGCCGCTCATGGTTGTCGGCAGCTGGAGGTTCAGCGTCCTTGTCGCGCCGTGGTACGAGGCACCGTCGACCGACGCTGCGTGTTCCAATCCTCGTCCTTCATCCATGGGGCGGACCCGGATCTGGTTGCGGAAGGTGGATATCTCAACCACTCCAAGCGCCACGCAGGTGAGCTTCAGCGACGCGACCGCGAGCAGGCTTCGCACGGGTTGGGGCAGCACACCGAACCTGTCCTCGGCCTCGACGCGGACGGCGTCGAGGTCCTCGTGGTCCTTTGCCGTAGCGATCCGACGGTACAGCTCCAGGCGAAGCGCCTCCTGGCCCACCCACTCCGCCGGAATGAAGGCCTTGACCGGAAGATCGATGCGTACCTCCTTCTCCTCGGGCAGCGGTTCGCCCTTCATCTCGGCCACCGATTCGGCCAGCAGCCGCAGGTAGGTGTCGAAACCCACCGCTGCGATGTGGCCGTGCTGCTCCGCGCCCAGCAGGTTGCCCGCGCCTCGGATCTCCAGGTCCCGCATGGCGATGTGGAACCCCGAGCCCAAGGCCGTGAACCGGCTGATGGCGCCCAGGCGTTCGTGGGCCTCGTCGGTCAATTGGGCCTGGACGGGGAAGAACAAGTAACCGAAGGCTCGCTCCGCGCTTCGGCCCACCCGACCTCGGAGCTGATACAGCTGGGCCAGCCCCATTCGGTCTGCCCGCTCGACCACCAGCGTGTTCGCCGATGGGACATCCAGACCGCTCTCGATGATCGTGGTGCACACCAGGACGTCGGCGCTTCGGTCCCAGAACTCGATCATCATCTTCTCCAGGCGCTCCTCGTCCATCTGGCCGTGAGCCACGACGATCCGGGCGTCGGGCACCTTGGATCGGAGCGCCCCAGCCGTGCGCTCGATCGTCTCCACCCGGTTGTGGACCCAGAACACCTGGCCGCCCCGGAGAAGCTCACGACGGACCGCGCCCAGCGCCATGTCTTCGTCGTACGGTCCGACGTAGGTGAGCACGGGCTGACGATCCTCGGGCGGGGTGTCGACCACGCTCATCTCCCGGATGCCCGACAGCGCCATCTCCAGCGTCCGAGGGATCGGCGTCGCCGTCATGGTGAGGACGTCCACGCTGGCCCGGAGCTTCTTCAGCCGCTCCTTGTGCACCACGCCGAACCGTTGCTCCTCGTCGACGACCAACAGCCCCAGGTCCTTGAACTTCACGTCCTGCGAGAGAAGCCGGTGCGTACCGATGACCACGTCGATGCTGCCCTTGGCCGCCTCCTCCAGGACGCCGGCCTGTTCTCTGGGAGAGACGAACCGGGACAGCATGACCACCTTGACCGGGAACGGCGCGAAGCGCTCGGAGAAGGTCACGTAGTGCTGCTCAGCCAAGAGCGTCGTAGGCACCAGCACCGCCACCTGCTTGCCGTCCATCACCGCCTTGAACGCGGCGCGCACGGCAATCTCGGTCTTCCCGTACCCGACGTCACCGCAGATGAGCCGATCCATGGGCCGAGGAAGCTCCATGTCCCGCTTGACCTCTTCCACCGCGGCGAGCTGGTCCCTGGTCTCCTCATGGGGGAATGCATCCTCCAGCTCCGCCTGCCACGGGGTGTCCGGGCCGAACGCGTGGCCGGGCACGGACATCCGAACCGAGTACAGCCGGACGAGCTCGCCGGCCATGTCCCGGACGGCCCTGCGGACCCGGGTCTTGGCGCGGACCCAGTCGCTGCCCCCGAGTCGGTGCAGCCGAGGCGCCTCGCCGCCCACGTACTTGGCGACGATCCCGACCTGGTCGGTCGGGACGTACAGCCTGTCTCCCTCGGCATATTCCAGCAACAGGTAGTCGCGCTCGGCGCCCGCCACGGCCCGGCGAACCATGCCGACGTACCGGCCGACGCCGTGGACCTGATGTACCGCGAAATCGCCCGGCTCGAGTTCGACCGCCACGGCCTCGGCCGTGCGACGAGCCAGCCGAGGCGCGACCCTGGTATGACGGCGTCTCCCAAAGAGATCCTCCTCGGTGACGACGGCGATGGTGGGTGCCCGTCCGTCGTCCGGCTCGAACCAGAAGCCCTCCTCGACCTCAGCCTCGACGGCGACCAACCCGGGATCGGTCAGGCCCCTCGAGGCCAGAACCTCCCTGGACCGTTCCAGGCTCCCCCGACCTTCTGCGGCGAGGACGAGAGCCGCACCGCCGTCATACAGCGCACGGATCCGCTCGACCATGGGGTCGACTCGTCCGGGCGACTCCCACATCCGCACGCCGAGGTCGACTGCGTCCCCCTCGGCGAACTCGGTCAGATCGACCCTCTGCTTGGCTCCGATCGCCGCATCGAGATCGTGCAGAACCCTCGGCCCGGGCCAGCCGCTGGCGTCCGCGAGCGCGTCGGCCTCCTCGACGATCTGGCGGGCCCGGTCGGCCGTCCTCCTGGCCTGGGACAGCAACACCCACCCCCCCGCCGGCAACAGGTCGGCCAGGAACGGAAGGCTCTGATACAGGAGTGGAATGGCCTGCTCCATGCCCTCGAACGCCAGGCCCTCCGACAGCCGCTCCAGGGCCGCCCGGTACTGCCCCCGGTACATAGGAAGCGCCTGGTCCGCCCGCCGGCGCACGTCGTCTCCTACCACCAGCTCGCGGCAGGGATAGACCTCCACGCGATCGAGCTTCCCCGTGGAGAGCTGGGTGGCGGGAGCGAACTCGCGAAGCGACTCGACCTCGTCGCCGAAATACTCCAGTCGCGTAGGGCGGCGAGCGGTCGACGGAAACAGGTCCACGATTCCACCTCGAACGGCGAACTCTCCCCTGTGCTCGACTACCTCGGCCCTGGCGTACCCCATTGCCGCCAGCCCCTCGGCGAGGACATCGGGAGGAAGTGTGGTGCCGGCCTCGATGGCCAGAGGCTCATGGCTCCCGAGATCGGGAACCAGGCCCTGCAGTCCGGCCAGGACGGGAGCGACTACGACCAGCCGGCCCTGAGCGTTACGAACCCGATGAGCTGCCCGGGCCCTGGCCCCGGCCACCTGCGGCCCTGGACTGATCCCCTCGTAGGGAAGCGACTCCCAGGCCGGGAACCGGACCACTCGATCGGAACCGAGGAAGACCGAAGCCCCGGCGGCCACCGTGTCGGCAACTCTCGGCTCATGCGCCAGGACCAGCACCGGGCTCTCCAGCGCCTGCGCCAGGACCGCGGCGGCGAAGCCGTGGCCAGGCGCCGGGGCGTGCGCGACACGCGAAGGCCCCGGTGCCGCGAGGAGATGCTGAAGGGGGCCAGCGTTCGCGGCCTCCTTCAGGATTCGGTCGAGCTCTTCGTTCATCTTTCGGGCTATCCGTTCTTCCTCGTCTTTGCTCCACACAGCACGAAGAGGCCTGGTTTCGGCAACCAGGCCTGCTAGTTCCCTCTTCTATTCGCGGGGGCCGAACTCGCACCGCTGTTTCGATTGTACGGCTCGCTACAAGTTCGCTCCTGTGACCCCTTGGGCCCGCCGATGGTCGAAGAGGAAGATGGCGCCGGGAAGGCCTCTCCCAGGATCAGATTGAGCCTGGCCCTGGGGCTCCTGAGCGAACGGCGGTGGCTGGCCCGGGGAGGCTAGCATCTGGCAGCTCCCGCCCGGTTGAATCGAGCCTGAGCCGCGGCAAGGCCTTGGTCGATCAGGCACAGCACGGCGTCGGCCGCATCCTGTACGAGCACGGCCACCTCTTCCATCTCCCTCCTGCTGAAGGTCGAAAGGACGAAGTCGACGTTCTCCCACCTTCCGGCCGGCCGGCCGATGCCGATCCTGACCCGGTAGAAGTCGGCGGACCGAAACGCCTCTACCATCGAATCCAGGCCGTGGTGCCCCGCGGTGCTCCCTCCACGCTTCACCCGAAGTGCCCCGAAGGCCAGGTCGATCTCGTCGTGACAGGCCACGACCCTGTCCACGGGAACCCCTCGCTTTCGAGCGAACGAGGCGATCGGCGGACCGCTCACGTTCATGAAGGTGCCGGGAGCTGTGACCAGCACGGGGACGTCCCTGTGCCGTCCCTCGGCCACCAACAGGGGAAGCATCCTGGCTTTCTTGAATCGGGCTTCCAGCCTCTCCGCCAGGCTCTCGGACACCATCGCCCCGACGTTGTGGCGGGTCCGAACGTATTCCTTCCCCGGGTTGCCGAGCCCGGCCACCAGCCAGGGGTCGGCCAAGGCCTAGCTCTCTCTGGCCTCGCCGCCCTCTTGCGCGGCCTCCTCGCCCTCGGCTCCCTCGGCGGCAGCCTCGGCTGCCGCAGCTTCCTCCTCGGCCTCGGCCACTTCCTCCTCGACCCGCAGGACCTGCGGAGGTACCACGGAAACGATGACCTCGTCGGGCGACGTGAGGAGGGTCACGCTGTCGGGAAGGTGAAGGTCGCTCACCTTCAACGACTCGTTGATTCCGAGAGACGAGATGTCGGCGTCGATCGAGGTGGGGACGTCCTGAGGGAAGCACTCGAGGTGGAGATCCCACAGGTGGTGCTCGATCACGCCGCCCTCTTTGACGCCATGGGACTCGCCAACCAGATGAACGGGCACCTCCACCCCGATCTTCTCGTCACGCTTGATCCGGAGGAAGTCCACATGGATGAACTGGCCGCGGATGTGGTCCCGCTGGACCTCGCGCGGCATCGCCAGGAAGTGGTCCGAATTCACCCGCATGTCGACCAGCACGTTCATCCCCGCGTCCGTGTGCAGGAGATGAAAGAGTTCCTTGGCATCGATGCTCACGTGAAGCGTCTCGACGCCATGACCGTAAACAACGGCGGGCACGCGACCGCCCGCGCGAATCTTGCGAGCGGCTCCCTTGCCGGTGTCGGGACGGGCATCCGCCTTCAACTTGCGTTCCATGGATTCCTCCCGGATCAGGCTTCTCGGCGAGGCTCGATCTGGTCCGATCACCGCCGACGACTACAGATTGTACCGAGACCGCTCCGCCCTGGGCTTCTATGGCTGGTTCTCGCCGTGGAAGATCTCAGAGACCGACTCGTCCTCGAACACGGCCTGCAGCGCGGAGGCCACGATGGGGGCGATCGACAGAACGGTCAACCGGTCGCCCATCACCTGCTGCTTTTCCTCAGGCACGGGCAGGGTGTTGGTGACCACGACCTGCTTGATCGGCGCCTCGACGAGAGTCTGGACGGCCTTGCCCGAGAGCACAGGATGCGTCGCGGCGGCGTAGATCTCGGCCGCACCCTCGTCCGCCAGAGCCCTGGCACCGGCGGCCACCGTGCCCCCGGTGTCGATCATGTCGTCGATCAAGATGCAGGCCTGACCCCGGACATCCCCCTCGACGACTATCCCTTCGATTTTGTGAGCCTCGTGGCGTGACCGGCGCTTGTAGATGTAGGCCATCTGCGCGTCGAGGAGCTCACGGAGCCTCTCGGCCACCTTGATCCGCCCGGCGTCCGGCGATACCACGACCAGGTCGTCGCCCGACAGCTTCAGGTCGTTCTCCAGGTAGTCGGCCAGAAGCGGAAGGGCGGTGAGGTGATCGACGGGGAAGTCGAAGAACCCCTGGATCTGTCCAGAGTGGAGATCGACCGACACAACCCGGTCTGCACCCGCCACGGTGAGGAGGTCTGCCACCAGCCGCGCGGAGATCGGTTCCCGCGCCAGCGCCTTCTTGTCCTGGCGCGAGTATCCGTAGTACGGGATGACCGCGGTGATGCGCTTGGCCGAGGCCCTCTTCAACGCGTCCAACATGATGAGCTGCTCCATGAGGGCTTCGTTGATGGGAGAGGCGTGGGTCTGGATGAGGAACACGTCGGTCCCCCGCACGCTCTCGTTCGCCCGGAAGTAGATCTCTCCCGAGGCGAACCGCGACAGCCTCGCTTCGCACAGGTTGATCCCGAGGTGCCTGGCGATCTCTTCGGCGAGCTCCGGATGGGCAGTGCCCGCGAAGACCATCATGCGCTTCCGGGTGACGATCTCCCGGGCGGGCGACTCAGCCACTCCTGCCTCCCCTCTTGGTGTCCGTCTTCTTCCCGGCAACCTTCCCCTTCCGACCGGTCCGTGCAGTTCGCTTGCGCTCGTCGTACCCGAGGACGGTCCGCTGCTCCGACCTCTCGACGGCGAGCGCTCCGGCCGGCACGTCCCTGGTGATCACAGATCCCGCCCCGGTCCAGGCTCGCTTCCCCACCTTCACCGGGGCAATGAGCATGGTATCCGAGCCCACATGGACCTCATCGCCGATGACCGTGGCGTGCTTCTCGAATCCGTCGTAGTTGGCCGTGATCGTTCCCGCCCCGACGTTCACGTCTCGGCCCAAGGTGGCATCCCCTACGTAGGACAGATGAGGCACCTTGCTGCCCTTGCCGACCCGGCTGGCCTTGATCTCCACGAAGGTCCCGGCCTTCGCTCCCTCGTCGAGCACGGTGCCCGGCCGGATGCTGGCGAAGGGCCCCACGTTGGCTCGGGCCCCGATCCGAGCCTGCCGGACTTCGGCGAACGTGACCTCGGCCTGGTCCCCCACGGTGGAATCGACGATGCGCACGTAGGGTCCGATGCGACAACCCACGCCGACCCTGGTTCTGCCATGGAGGAACGTCGACGGCTGGACCATCGTGTCCGAGCCGATCCGGACTTCCGAATCCACGTACGCGGTGTCGGGATCGACGAAGGTCACGCCGTGCGCCATGTGCCGGTCGAGGATACGTCGCCGCATGACCCGGGTCACGGCGGCCAGTCCGCCCCGCGAGTTGAGACCCATCGCGCCTCCCCAGTCGATCGGGACGGCGGTCACCCGCTCCCCCTTCTCCAGAAGGATGGGGAAGACGTCGGGGAGGTAATACTCGCGTTGGCGGTTCTCCCGGTCCACCTTGGGGAGCGCGCGGTACAGGTCCTCCCGGCGCAACAGGTAGACCAGGGTCGAGACTTCTTTGATCTTTCGAAGCTGCGGCGAGACGTCTGCCGCCTCCTCGGGGGTGAACCCGACAAGTCGGTCGCCTTGGCGAAGGACTCGCGCGTACCCACGCGGATCGTCGACTTCAGTAACCAGGATCGAGGCCGCCGCGCCGGTCCGGGCGTGGGCTCTCCGCAGCGCGCGAAGGTCGTCTACGGCGACCAGAGGATCGTCCCCGGGCAGGACCAGGACGTCATCCACGTCCGACACCGCATCCTCGGCCGCGAGCACCGCGTGCCCCGTACCGAGGGGTCGTCCCTGATCCACGAACACTGGGTCGGGGGTGATCCGCCAGCTCCGCACGGCCTGTTCCACGAGTTCCTTGCCGTGGCCGACCACGACGACGATGGAGGCAGGCCGGGCAGCCATCGTCGCCTTCAGGACGTACCAGAGCGAGGGACGCCCGCACACTTCGTGGAGCACCTTGGGAGTGGCAGAACGCATCCGCCTGCCCTCGCCGGCCGCGAGCACCATGGCAGTGATGCTTCGGGCAGGTTGTCGAGTCGCCAACGGCCTCTCGTCCTTCCGGTCCGGCTGCAGGCTCGAGTCGAGCCCTTTCTACCGGCGGCGGGGGGAGGACCGCAAGGACGCCGGGCATTGATTATCGCATCCGCGGTCGCGACCCTCCGTCTGGCGTGAGTCGCCCAGACACCCCATTCCTCCGGGTGCGTGCCATCGAGGCTAGGCGGGCGGTATCGTGGCGACGTCTGGACGCTTCTTGGCCCTTCGTCCAATTGGCAGGACGCCGGGTTTTGGTCCCGGAAATCCGCGTTCGAGTCGCGGGGGGCCAGCATCATTACGACCTCCCGGCCTACGCGGCGCCGCCCTTCCCCCCCATCGTACGGACCTCAGTAACGGTGGGACCCCGGGGCGGCTCGAAGTTTTCGTCGTCGGGGATCAGGGCAGCCAGGCTCGGACCGCTCCCGCACATGACGACGCCTGCGGCGCCGGCGTCCAGGAGCCGTTCCTTTGCCTGGCCGATCAGCGGGTGCCGGCGTATGACGGTGCCCTCGAGGTCGTTGTAGAGGAGCCTCCCAAGCATGGCCGGACCGCCGTCTCGGGCGGCTGTCAGGAGGGGCTCGGCGTCCGGCCCTGTGCGTCCGCCCTCCTCGTCCCACCATCGGAAGGCGTCCGCCGTGGACACACCGAACGGGAACGTGATCAACGCAAGTCTCAAGCCCGGCACCGAGACCTGCTCGACGCGCTCGCCTCGTCCTCGGGCCAGAGCTGGCCCGCCGAGGAGGAGCGCGGGGACATCGGACCCGACCGTCTGTCCCACACCCCTCAGGACGTCATCGTCGAGGCGGCACCCCCACAGATCGTTGAGGGCCCGGAGGGTCGCGGCCGCGTCGGAGCTTCCACCTCCCAGGCCGGCCGCCACCGGAACGCGTTTCTCCAGCGTGATGTCCGCGAATCCGCGAGCTCCCACCGCGTCGGCCAGCGACCGGGCAGCCCGCAGGACCAGGTTCGAGTCGTCCAGGGGGACACCACCGACGAGCGCCGGGTCGCCGGAGACTTCGAGGGAAAGCGAGAGCGTTCGGAACTCGGCCGGATCGGAGTGGGCGTGGATCTCCAGATGGTCGGCGAGGTCGATGGGAACGAGCAGAGTCTCCAGGTCGTGGTAGCCGTCGGATCGCCGGCCCAGTACTCGAAGAAACAGATTCACCTTGGCCCGAGCTTCCACCCTGAGGGTGTCGGGACGTACATCGGTCATGCTCGCGCGTCCTCGCCGGAACGGCCGTCAGGGTGACCCTCGAGCCATCGCGCGGCGAGGCAGGCGAACTCCGGCAGGCCCAGCCGCTCCGGGCGGGTCAGCGGGTCAATGCCGCAGGCGGCGAGCGCGGCTGCCGTGTCCTCCGGCGCCAGGCCGAGACGGGCAAGTGCGCTGCGCATCGACTTGCGGCGCTGTTCGAACGCGTTGTCGATCACGGTCCACAGAGCAACCTCGTCCACGTGGACGGGAGGCGGCCGGCGGCTCAGCGAGACCAGGACGGAGTCGACGTTCGGCTGTGGCCAGAACACGGCACGAGAGACCTTACGAAGAATCCGCGCGTCCGCTCGGTAGGCCACCCTGAGGCTCAAGGCCCCGAACTGTGGCCCTCCCGGGCGGGCTGCCAGCCGCTCGCCCACTTCTCGCTGGACCATGATCAGGAATCGTTCGACTCGCGGCTCTTCCATCAGCACGCGCATGACCACCGGAACGGCCACGTTGTAGGGAAGGTTGGCGGCCATCGTCCACGGACCGGGATGGTCCAAGAGCGAACCCCAGTCCGCCCTCAGCGCGTCCGCGACCTCGATGCGGACGCGGTCGAAGGCGCCGACCGATTCCTCCAGCGCGGGCGCCAGCCTCCGGTCGATCTCGATCGCCAGCACGGAGGCGCCCCGTTCTGCCAGCGCCCGCGTGAGCGAGCCGAGGCCCGCGCCCACCTCCAGCACGTGAGTGTCTGGTCCGACCTCGGCGAGCTCTGCGATGCGCCGGGCCAGAGCCGGCTCGACGAGGAAGTGCTGCCCGAGGGACTTCTTCGGCCGGACCCCGTGCCGGTCGGCGAGCGCCCTCAGCGCACTGGGAGTCAGGGACCGAGGAGACAGCGGAGACGTGGTGCCCTGGTGGTCGGAGCTACCAGGTGAGCTCGACGTTGGCCACGCCCTGCCCGAGTGGCGCGATCTGGGCGAAGGCCGAGTCGCAGAGGTCGACGATCCTTCCGGGGACGCCGTAGGGGCCACGGTCGTTGATTACCACAGTGACCGCATTGCCGTTGTCCAGGTTGGTCACGGTCACCCTGGTACCGAAGGGGAGCCTCAGATGGGCGGCGTAGTTGCCGTCCTTCCGGCAGAAGTCGTACCAGGAGGCCTGGCCAATCTGGTACCCATGGGGCCCGGGCGGAGCCATCCCCTGCATGATCACCTGGTCGATTCCTTCGGTGGTGACCTGCTCGGAAAGCAGATCCCGCGTGACTTCCGTCCCGTTGACGTATGTCACCCGGTAGGTGCGCACGGCGCTTCCGCGTCGCCCGGAGGTGACCACCTTGGACTGGCCGGCTCCCATATCCTTCGAGTACTTGATGAGGGTTTCGTAGGACGTCGATTCGGTCCTGGTCTGGACGATCTGACGAATCCGGACGACCTTCAGCTGCATCCCCGGCCACAGGGCCTGAGACTCCGCCGGGATGATCAGATCCGTTTTCTCCAGCCGGACTCGGAGAGCGGCCAGGAGATCCTCGACAGTCAACGCGTTGGTCAGGATCGGCCGCGGTCGGCGAGGCCCGATCTGTACGGCCAGGGCAAGGACCGAGATGCCGTCGGGGAACGACCTTCTCCACAGCGCGACCTCATCCGCCGCCTCGTTCCACGACGTGACCGGATCGCCCCGTATCACCCACACGTCGGAGCGGTGACCCGCCGTTCCCACCCGAGCCGCGAGTCTTTGGGAGACCATTAAGTTCAGGCTCGGATTGAAGGGGCGTTCCTCGAGGGCCAGAGATATCGAGGTTCCGAGGAGGCTCGGGCCGGCGACAAGCATCAGAGCCAGCAGGCCCAGCCGCCGTGCCCTCACCGTCATGTCGACCCACCTAGCAACAAAGGCGCAGCGGGGAGGGAGCCGCCGCTCGGGGCGGCGCTGCGCACGACAGGTGGGGAAACTAGCAAAGCCTCAACCTAAGGTGCAAGTTTCCAAACCGAACGGGCGTTCGAGGCCCTCCGGGCTCCGGTATCGCCCTACCGGATGAAGGGAAACGCGCGAGACGAAGCCTTCGCGGTGACCTCGACCATCTGATGAAGGTTCAGACCGCGAACGGTGGCGATCTGTTGGAGCGTCAAGATGACGTTGGCCGGAGAGTTGGGCCGCCCCCGGGCCGCTTGAGGTGCGAGGAAGGGGCTGTCGGTCTCCACGAGAAGTTGGCCTGCCTCGAGGGAACCTGCCGCGGAGCGCAGGCCCTCCGCATTCGGGTAGGTCACGTTGCCGGCAAAGGACACGAAATATCCGCGGGCCTGCGCCTCCTTCGAGAGGAGCTCGTCTCCCGAGAAACAATGCAAGACCACGCGCTCGGCGGACTCCTCGGCAAGGATCTGCAGGGCGTCGTCCCAGGCGTCTCGCACATGGACCACGAGCGTCTTGTCGGTCTCGCGGGAGAGGGCGATGTGGGTGCGAAAGGCCCGCTGCTGATCCTCGATCGGTGAGAGTCTCCTGTAGTAGTCGAGACCTGTCTCCCCGATCGCCACGATCAGTGGATCCGCGGCGAGCTCCTCGATCACGGCCCCGGCCCGGCGGTCGAAGTCCGAGGCCGTGTGGGGGTGCACGCCTGCGGTGGCGAACACCCCTCGGAAGGATTCCGCCAGCTCACGGGATTTCTTGCTGGAGTCCGGGTCGATCCCGACGCAGACGAGATGGCTGACGCCTGCATCCCGGGCCTCCGCCACCGTGTCCGCCGGGTCGGCTTCCATGAGGAAGAGATGGCAATGCGTGTCGACCGCTCCCTGCACCTCGGCGGGCGGCTGCACCGGCGGTTGAGGGTTACTCATCGAGCCGGGGGAACAGCGCGTCGCCCTTTCGGGTCTTCGTCCCAGGCTCCAACAGGCCCCATCGGGTTGCGCTGGGCACCCGCTGGGCGACCAGCGGCTCCGGGATGCCGAGCTGCTCCCACAGGCGGGCGGCCGCCCCCGGCATGATCGGGGAGATCAGCACGGCCAGGATCCGTAGCGTCTCGGCCGCCGCGTACAGGATGGACCCGAGGCGGTCCTGGTTGCCCGGCTCCTTGGCGAGGGCCCAGGGCTGCTTCTCCACCAGGTACTGGTTCGCCCGGCCTACCAGCTCCCATACCGTCGCCAGCCCGGAGGTGAGCCCCAGCTCCAGCATGGCCGCGTCGTACCGGCGGGCCACGCCGTCGGCCAGGGCGGGAAGGTCCGAGGCCTCCTCCGCCAGGGGGGCATCCGGAACCAGGCCGTCGAAGTACGAGCCCAGCATGGCCAGGACCCGGCTGGCAAGGTTCCCCAGCCCGTTCGCGAGGTCCGCGTTGGAGCGCTCGACCATCGACTCCCAGGAGAAGCTGCCGTCCTGTCCGAACTGGATCTCCCGCATGAAGTAGTAGCGGTAGGCGTCCACGCCGAAGTGATCCAGGAGCGTGAACGGATGGATCCCGGTCGCCTTGGTCTTGGACATCTTCTCTCCGCCTACCAGCAGCCAGCCGTGGGCCCAGACCTGCAGCGGGGGCTCGACCCCCGCGGCCATGAGCATGGCCGGCCAGTAGATCGCGTGAAATCTCAGGATGTCCTTGCCGATGAGGTGGATGTCGGCCGGCCACACGCGGGCGAACATCTCCGGGTCGCTCGCGTAGCCGGCGGCCGTGATGTAGTTGGTCAGCGCGTCGAACCACACGTAGCAGATGTGGGCAGGATCCCAGGGCAGAGGCACCCCCCATCGGAACGAGGTCCGAGAGATCGAGAAATCCTGCAGCCCAGCCCAAATGGTGGAGAGCACCTCATTACGGCGAACTTCGGGCTGAACCGCCTTGGGATTCCGATTGTAGTGGTCCAAGAGGCGATCGCTGTATGCGGAGAGTCGGAAAAAGTAGTTCTCTTCTGACATGCGTTCGACGGGACGCTCGTGGAGGGGACACAGGTTGCCTTCCAAGAGCTCGTCCTGGGTGTAATAGGCCTCGCAGGCCACGCAGTACCAGCCCTCGTAGGTGCCGAGGTAGATGTCGTCGCGCCCGTTGTCATAGACGTCCTGCAGGATCTTCTGGACGGCACGCGCGTGGCGCTCCTCGGTGGTCCGGATGTAATGGTCGTAGGCGATATCCAACCGGGCCCAGACCTCACGCCAGCGGGGGTCCATCTCGTCGACCCAGGTCTGGGGGTCCTTGCCGGCGGCTTCGGCCGCCCGCTGCAGCTTCAACCCGTGTTCGTCGACCCCCGTCAGGTGGATGACCCGGTCGCCGCGGAGGCGATGGTAGCGGGCGACGACGTCCGCGGCGACAGCATCGTAGGCGTGCCCGATGTGCGGCACGTCGTTCGGATAGTAGATGGGGGTCGTGATGTAGAAGGTGTCCTTCACGGTCCGGCAATTGTAGGGGGGGTCCGGGGGGGAGCAGCAACGACCGCGGGGGGAAGAGCGAGGCAGCTGCGGACCCCCGGTGCTTCTGCGATATGGTCCCGATCGTGCGCCGACGAGTCGACGCGGGAACCTTCCTCCTTCTCACGCCATTGCTGTGGGGTGCGACCTTCCCCGCGACGAAGATCGCCCTTCGCCGACTTCCCGTTCCCACGTTCATGGCGTGGTCCAGGACTTTGGGCTTCCTGGCGATCCTGGCAATGGTCCCCCTGATCCGCCGGGCCGGCTCCGGGCACGGTCGTCGTCTTCGAGAGGTCCTGTGGCCGGGGCTGATCCTGGGGGGCCTGATGTTCGTCGGCTACCTGCTGCAAACGGAAGGACAGGCTCGGACCACCGCCACGAATGCGGGGTTCATCACTGGCCTCTATGTCGTGTTCGCACCCATCCTGGCCGCTGCCCTCCTCCGCCATCAGGTCCCGGGGGCAGTGTGGCTGGCCGTGCTCATGTCGTTGATCGGGCTGAGCCTGCTCTCCATTCGGGACCTCGGCGACGTGCGCCTGCATGCCGGTGACCTTCTGGTCCTGGCCGGAGCGGTGGGGTGGTCAGGACACATCACCGCGGTTGGTTCCTTCTCTCCGCGCTTTCCCGCGTGGATGCTGTCGCTGGCCCAGATGGGGGCGGCGTCGCTGCTTCACATCGCCCTGGCCACGACGACGGGGATCCGGCTGGGCGCGGTTGCGTCTGCCGAGGTGTGGCCGCTGCTCATCGTCACGGGAGTCATCGGGTCGGGCATCGCGTTCACCATCCAGGTCCTGGCGCAGCAGACGGTGACGCCCGCCCGCGCGGTGGTGCTGCTCGCCGGGGAAACACTCTTCGCGGCCTTCTTCGCCGCATTCTGGCTGGGCGAACGTCTCTCACTCCACCAATGGCTGGGGGCGGCCCTCGTACTTGTGGCGATGGCCTACTCGGAGCTCTCGGCCCGCCGGCCGAAAGAGACCCTCGTCGACCCCGCGATCCCCTAGCGGACGAGGCCCTCGTAGATGCGGCTGGCCGGAACCCCGGTCAATTCGCTCACTCGACGGGCGGCCTCTCGCTTGCGGGCGCCGTCCCGAACCAGGGATGCCGCTAGGCGGACGGCCTCGTCTTCATCACCGGCCGGCCGCGACACTCCGCCTTCTATCACCAGAACGACCTCGCCTTTCAACTCCTTCGAACCGAGTTGCTCCAACACCTCGGATAGGCGGCCGCGGATCACCTCTTGGTGGAGCTTGGTGAGCTCGCGCACGACGGCCACTCGTCTGTCGCCGCATACAGCGAGGAGATCGCCCAGGGTGGACGTGACCCGCCTCGGAGACTCGAAGAGAACGATGGTCCGAGGCTCGCGGCTCAGCGCCTCCAGACGCTCGGATCGCGCCTTTCCCGACTTCGGGAAGAATCCTTCGAACGTGAATCTGTCGGTTGGGAGCCCCGAGACAACCAGGGCCGACACCACCGCGGATGGGCCCGGAATCACGTCCACAGCAATCCCTGCCTCGACGCACGCCGCCACCAATCGATAGCCCGGATCCGACAAGCCGGGCATGCCGGCGTCCGACACGACGGCCACGTCCGCGCCGCCGGCCAGAGCGCGGAGGAGCTCGTGGATCCGTTCCTCCTCGTTGCCCTCGAAGAAGGACAGCATCCGCGCCTTGATGCCGAGGCCGCTGAGGAGACGGCCGGTCCTGCGAGTGTCCTCCGCCGCCACCAGATCGACCGCGGCCAGCGTCTGCCTGGCTCGATCGGTCAGATCCCCGAGATTTCCGATCGGTGTCCCTACGAGATACAGCGTGCCGGCCACGCAAGGATTATCGGCTCGGGACCGTCGCCTTGGCTTCCTTCTCCAGTTCCCCTCGGTATCCTCGGGGACGATGGCGGCGGAGACGGATACGGAGCCCGACGACCGGCCGGCTCTCGGCTCGCGGATGCAGCGCCGGGCTGGGAGGGCGCCCTGGTACACGCGCGCGTTCGTCGTCATCGCCGCGGTGACGGCGGTTGCCGCAGGCCTGCGCTTCTACCACCTGTCTGTTCCCCACGCGTTCGTGTTCGACGAGCTCTATTACGCGAAAGATGGATGTCTGGACGCGGGCTTTCCCTACAAGCGCTGCCAGCTGGACAGCCCAGATGAGCAGACCGTGACCGTGCATCCCCCACTGGGCAGGTGGATCATCGCCGGGGGCATCGCGGCGACCGGCAAGCCGAGCGATTTCGGCTGCCGGTTCGGGGCGGTCTCCCCCCGTTGCCACCCATTCAGCTTCCGAGTCCCGGCGGCGGCGTTCGGGACGCTCTCCATCCTGCTCCTGTCAATCCTGGCGTATCAGCTTTTCGCCAGCGCCTCATGGGCGGGGATCGCCGGGCTGCTCCTGGCCACGGAGAGCCTCAACTTCGTCCAGTCCCGGACGTCGATGCTGGACATCTTCCTGGTGACATTCGTCGTGGCCGGGTTCCTGTTCCTTGTCCTGGACCGACAGTGGATCGATCGGCGGACGCCTCGGCCGAACGACCTGCCGGAAGAGAGCCGGGATGCCTACCTTCTGGAATTGCCGCCCGACCGTCCGCCCGCTCCGATCTTCAGGCCCTGGAGGGTCGCCGCCGGCCTCGCCTTCGGTGCGGCGGTGGCCACCAAATGGTCTGGGGCAACGGCCCTGGCTGCGGCCATCCTCCTGACCCTCATGTGGGAGCGGACCAGGCGATCCCAGGTGGGCTTTCGCCACGGCTTCCGCGAAGCTGTCCGGGACGAGGCCTTTGGCATTTTCCTGTTCCTCCTGGTGCTGCCGGCCGCCGTGTACGTGGCGAGCTACGCGAAGTGGTTCGCCGACCATCACGGGCTCCAACTGGTCGAGTGGTGGCGCCTGCAGCGAAACATGGCGAGCTATTCGATCCACCTGCGGGCCAAGCATCCCTACTCTTCGCCGGCGTGGAGCTGGTTGATCCTCAAGAGGCCGGTCGCTTACTACTACCAATGCTTCCGCCACGCGACGAGCGGGTGCAGATCCCAGGCGGAGATCCTTGGTGTCGGCAATCCGGCCATCTTCTGGGGCTCGCTGGTCGCCGTTCCCTATGTACTCTTCTCGTGGGTTCGCAAACGCGACTGGCGGGCGGGACTCATCGTCGTCCCGTTCGTTCTCCAGTACGGGCCGTGGTTCTTCGCCGCACGCACGAACTTCCTCTTCTATCTGGCCCCCGTCACACCCTTCATGGTCCTGGCGGGCGTGTATGGACTGAAGGATCTGTTCGAAGCGGAACTGGGGCCGCGCCGGGTCCGGGCGCTTGCGCCCCTGGCAGCTGTCCTCCTGCTCGTTTCAATCGGCCTCTTCGTCTTCTTCTTACCGGTCCTCACGGGCAGAACCATCTCGTATCAGGCGTGGAAGCTCCGCATGTGGTTCCCCAGCTGGATTTGACCGGGGGTCCAGGGGGGTCTAGGGCTAGCAGCAACGGTTAGCGATCGGCCGGCACCAGCCGATCGACCGTTCCATCCGCCTTCCCCACGAGGACTTCCGAGACCAGGCCCGGCTCGAACAAGCCGTGTCCGACGACTCCGGGGATGGCCTCCAGTGCAGCGCTGAGACGGTCCGGATCCCCTACCCGTCCGAGGTAATCCACGATCACGTTCCCATCGGGTGTCTGCTCGGCCTCTCGGCGTTCGACTGCCCCGAGGGGGGACAGGAGTCTGAGAGTGGCGGCCAGCCCGAACCGCAGCACTTCCAGGGGAACGGGCGGACCCAACCCTTCCACCAGCTTGTCCGAAGAGACGATCACAACGAACCGGTCGGCCGCCGACGCCACCACCTTCTCCCGGGTGTGAGCCCCTCCTCCTCCCTTGACCAGCCACAGATCGGGAGCGACCTGATCGGCTCCGTCGACGGCCAGATCCAAGCGGTCCATCACGTCGAAAGGCTGGAGCTGGAGGCCGAGTGCTCGGGCTGCCTGCTCCGTCTCCTGGGATGTGGCCACGCAGATGACGTCGAGCTCGCGTCGGGCCAGAGCCGGAAGGAAGTGCGCCACCGTGCTCCCGGTCCCCAGACCGAGTCGCATGTCTTCTTCCACCAGGAGCGCGGCGGCTTGAGCCGCGGCTCGCTTCTCGTCCTCGCGCGGATCCATCGGCGCCGAACTCTACCCGCCACGCCCCGCGGCGGAGAACCAAGGACCTCCGTTGTCCGTCGTGTTTCCCGTATGGAGAGAGCGCACCGGACTAGGCTTGCCCGACGTCGGGGCGCGGAGGAGGGGCGTGCAGGAGCCGGAACCGGAAACCATCGGCCGGGCTCAGGCCGGCGACCTCCGTGCCTTCGAGTCGCTCGTGCGTGCGTACCAGAGCGACGTGTGGCGGTTCGCCTACCATCTCACCCGCAACGCCAGCATGGCGGAGGACGTCGCCCAGGAGGCGTTCTTCCGCGCGTACCGGGCCATCGGCTCCTACCGGGGCACCGCGAGGTTCTCCAGCTGGTTGCTGCGCATCGTCCGCAACTCCGCCATCGACGCCTATCGCAAGACCCGCAAAGAGTCGGTGATGTCTGCGGAGGATCAAGCCACGGGCGGGAATCTCTCCTCGGTCGTCGATCCCCCGGATTCAGTGGAACGAACTCGCATCAACGAGGCGATCCGCCACCTGCCCATGCCGCTACGAGAGCCCTTCGTCGTGATCGAGATCCTGGGGTTCACGTACGAGGAAGCCTCGGCGATCCTGGAGACTCGGATCGGCACGATCAAGAGCCGCATGCATCGAGCCCGAGCCGCACTGATGGTGGCGCTGGAGGAAAGAGAGGTGGCCGGTGAGATGTGAGGCCGCCCAGAAGAGCCTGTCGGCGGCGATGGACGGCGCCGCCTCGGGATCCCCACAGGTCGAGGCGCACCGAAGATCCTGCCAGGCCTGCACGCGGTTCGATGAGGCTGCCTGGCGGATCCGCGGCGTGGTGCGATTCGATCTGCGGATCTCGCCTGCCCCCGACCTGGTCCCGGCCGTCATGCAGCAGGTCCAGGACTACGAGGCGGACCGGATGCTGGGGTGGATTCCTGACCCCCATCCGGTGCGCAGGCGCGTGTACCGCCAGCGCTTCGTCCTGGCCGCATTGGTCACCGGGCTGGTCATCGGGATCGTGCTCACATCGGGTGAGCTCATCCCTGTCGGCCCCGGAGTGTCCGAGGCAACGGCGGAGGAGATCCCGCGCGAACTGGTTCGGGCAGCAAAGGGGCTCGACGACTACCGAGCCACCCTGGACGTCAACGAGCTGCATTGGACCCGACGTGTCCCTCGGAGGTCGTTCGTTGCCACGCTCATGTTCCGCGCGCCAGAAAGCTTCAGGGTGGAGGTCCGGGACACCACGCACTATCCCTCTCCCGCGTGGCCACCGAACGATCTGCTCCTGGTCAGCAATGGCCATGCGTGGCAGGCCACCGGCCCCGATCCCTGCCCGTCCGCAGCCCTCCCTGTCTGCCCTCGTCCCGGTGCGGTGACGCACTCGGTGAGGAGCAGAGTCCCGTTCGACTCGCGGTCGCCCATGCCCACCGATGCGATCGTGCCGATGACGGTGCTGGCCGCCTCCGACAGGGTCGAGGTCATCGGCCCGGACAGGGTGGCTGGCCGGGAAGCAGTAGACGTCGACGTGACCTATCAGGATGGCGCCTCGCTCTTCCAGTACCTCAGGTTCCTCGGCTCGTGGCGTCCGTTCTATCCGCAGGATCGGGTGGCGCTGTCGCTCGATCGAGAGACGTGGTTCCCCTTGAAGTACCAGGTTTTCCCCGCACGGGGTCGGGTTCGGGCCGCGTGGGCGAGCCAGATGGGGCTTCCGGCGGAGCCCCCGGACGAGCCCGTGTTCACCGCGGTCGCTCGCTCCTTTGCCGTGGCCCCACCTCCCCCGGTCGGCGTATTCAAGGTTCGCCCAGGGCCGGACCCCATCGACGAGGGGTTCGAGGACTCGGCGTTCCCCAAGCCCCGCGGCGGGCCCTACCCCCCGGGAGACGCCGAGCTCATGACGCCACGAGTCACGGAAGGCCTCACGCCATGGCGGTACGGCCGGTTGGCCCGCACATATGTGCGGCCCTACCGCCAAACGGTCATGGCCTACTCGAGAGGCCTCAGCTGGTTCACGGTGACCAGGGTGGTCGGGTGGAATCAGCCGTGGCTGTTCGGCGTGGGATCGTTCGCCGAACCCGTGCAGCTGGCGAAGAGCGGGACCGGATATTACGAACCAGCCACGGAAGCCGACCCCAGGAGGCTTGCCCTCCACACCGCAGACGGCGAGTTCCTCGTGGCGACGAACCTACCCCGCGCCGCGCTGATCAGGATCGCGCGTTCGCTCGCGTCGAAGGGCCTTCCGGCGCCTGCCAGTTGGAGGGTGCACCGGTGGCCGGGAGGGTCCGTGGTGGATGGACTGACCCTCAAGCAGGCAACGGCTCGAAGCCCCTTCCCCGTCCTGACTCCCTCCTACCTCCCGCCGGGCTACCGGGCGGGGCCCGCGGAGACCGTCCGAACCAGTGGCACCGCCGGGATCATGCTGGTTTTCCGGCGGCCCGCTGCGGAGCTCGACGGCTTCGGCCTGCGCCTCTATCAGGCCACCGGACAATCACTTCCTCCTCCCACCGGCGCCGATCAGCAGGTGGTAATGGTCGGCGACCACGTGGGCAGATGGTCGCCCCAGGACCATCTCCTCGAGTGGATGGATGGCTCCATCTACCGATCGCTACAAGGGCCGGAGTTCGACCTGGGAACGGTGGTGCACGTGGCCGAGTTGCTCAGGCGTCCCCTCGCGCGGAGCTCCCCGCGGAGGTCACCGTGAGTCAGGACCTCGGAGCGAGCCTTCCGTCACGGCCGGACGCTCGACGGCCCAATCGGATGGCTGCCGCAGGCGTGGCGCTCGTGGTCGGCCTCGCAGGCGGCGGTCTCATCGGCCTGCTCACACGCGGCCCGTCCACTCCACAGATCCATCAGCCCTCACCTTTGCCTTCGTTCACGCCTCCGCCCGTGCGCAAGCTGGTGCCGGACACCTTGCTCGCATGGACCCCCGGCGGGCTGCCCGACGGACTGGGAAGGAAAGTGGCGAGGCTCCCAGGCGTCGACCACGTTGTGAGCGTGATCTCCGGCACCGCCTGGCTCAGCGGGTCTACGGACGCCGACGCAACCCGGATTGACCATCCGCCGGCCGGGCTGTCGATCCCGCTCGAGGTGGCCGGAGCCGACCCGAGCGCGTACACGCGGTTCCTGGCACCTGCCGACCGCGCGTTCCTACCGGCGCTCCTCAATGGTCAGGCGCTCCTCGGGACCACGTCGGCGAAGCTTCGTCATCTTGGGCCTGGGAGCACGCTGATCTTCGGGAGCCTCCGGTTACGAGTGGCCGGTGTCGTCTCCGACGCGGCGATCGGTGCGCACGAGGTCCTCGTTTCCCGGCGCGTGGCTCAGTCGCTGAAGGTCACCCGCGATCGGTATCTGCTGATCGATCCGGCTCGTGGCGCCTCCCGCAAACGCCTGACCAAGCGGATCCGCTCGCTTCTTCCCCCCGGCGTCCTGCTGAGAGTCAGGGGGCCGGGCGAGACGCCGTTCTTCCGCCAGGGCGACGCTGTATTGCCACCGGTGCGGCTGAAGGTCCTGTTCGGCGAGTTCGCCGCCAGGCCGATCGCCGGCGGCTTCCTCGAGATCGACCCGGCATGGGTTCGCACGCACATCGTGACGGTCCCGGTCCCGATCCTGGGGAAGGTCCGGTGCAACCGGGCGCTCATCCCGCAGCTCAGCAGCGCGCTGGCCGAGGTGGACCGGGAAAGGCTCGCTGAGTTCATCGATCGCAAGGACTATGCGGGCTGCTATTCGGGACGCTTCCTCAACCGCAATCCGGAGGCTGGCATCTCGCATCACGCCTGGGGAGTGGCCCTGGACGTCAACGCGTCCACGAACCAGTTCGGCCAGTCTCCACATCAGGACCCCCGTGTCGTCGCCATCTTCCGCAAGTGGGGGTTCACCTGGGGCGGCCGATGGTTGCTCCCCGACGGCATGCACTTCGAGTTCGTGTCATTTCCTACTGGGGGCTAGCCAAGGCGCTGCCCCCGAGTTGGGGAACTATCCCCTTGACGCCGGTAGAGCTCGTAGTCGGCCCTGATTAGGCATTGACATATTTGGCTCGTCAGAACAGTGTGTTGCCATGGCTGAGCCCAGCTGGACACTGACCCAAAACGAGCGTTTGGGGGAGCTGGAGCAAGTGCGAGAGCAAAGAGGTCTCAGCCTGGACGAGGCGAACGAGTTGGGCCAGCTGTACGCGGAGCGAGGGGGTGACGAGTACGGCAGTGTCGAAACCCGCCCGCATCCCGACCTTGACCGAACCGAGCGGCCGTGGCGCTGGGCCGACGTGAACACTCCAGCAGAGGGGCTCGCGTGGTACGCGGGAACTGCGGGCGTCAAACCCAGCGAGCTAGCTCGCCAGGTGCTAGGGAAGCGTCCGCCACCACACGCGAGGAACAGATAGACCCTTCGTATCGGCGATACAACGAGTTACACGCTTTGATCGATCCCACTGGCGGTGACCTCGGGTACTTCAATCAAAGCCCGAGGCGAAGAGCCGTCTAAAGGGCTACCGAAGTGCCCTCGATCACCTCACTTGGGCACTGGTACGTCGATTCAAGGCCAAGTGCTTCGAGCTGGGTCGGTGCCGGTGGGGCGACTACGGTGGAGCGCTGCCCGATCCCGTTCGTCCGGGAAGGAACGCTCTCACCGGGAAAGTGTGGCTCTCCAACATGTGGGCGAGCGGCGCGGTGGATCCGTTCGCGGCCACATGGCGAACGTTGAACTGGGGCGCTGTGCCGTGGGCGATCACGACGATGGGTGCCGTGCCCGGGCGACATGAACACGCGCTTTTCAGGTTCGCCCGGTAGGCTGGGGATGGATGACTTCACCCCGCTCCTCGGCTCTTCTGACTACGCTCCTCGCCACGGTCCTGATCGCCGCCGCGTGCAGTAGTGGGCGAAAGCCGGGGGCTCGTGCCAGTATGGCCGGAGACTCCATTGCGGGCCTCAAGCGAGGCGCTGTCGAGGTCTCGGTACTCAGCAGCGAGTCCCCAGTGAAGCCGGGAACCACCTATTTCGGCTTCGACCTGATCACGAGCAAGGGCGGCGTCATCACCCGCGGCACGCCGAAGGTGTGGCTGGCGAAGGACGAGAGCAGCAAGCCGCTCGGCCCCTTCAGCGCCACCTGGTTTCCATTCACCCCTGCCAGCGAGTTCGACGACACATCTCCGCGGTCGGCGCTGCCCGGGACGTACGCCACCGAGATCGAGGTCCCATCCGCGGGGAACTGGATCGTGGCCGTCACGGCTGAGAGCGATAACAAGCCGGCGGCCGGCACCGGCACCCTGACAGCCACCGATCAACCCATTCCGGCGGAGGTGGGGACCAAGGCCCTTTCCATCAAGACACCGGTCGCTCACTCAGAGGCGGAGGCGCGGCAGATCTGTACGCGGAACCCACCCGATCCCCTGCACTACATCTCTCTCGACAAGGCGATGTCGAGCGGAAAGCCCACCGTCGTCGCCTTCGCCACCCCGCTCCTGTGCGAGAGCATGCTGTGCGGGCCTGTGGTGGACGAAACGCTCAAGGCCTTCGAAACCGTGGGGAAGAGCAAGGCAAACTTCATCCACGTGGAAGAGTTCCTTCCCGGCCCCGACCTGAAGCCGCCTCCCGCCACCCTGGAGAACGCCTCTCCCGCGTTCAAGTCGTGGGGGTTCCAGACGGAGCCCTGGGTGATCGTCATCGACAAGCACGGGATCATTCGAGACAGGTTCGAGGGGCCGGTGACGGCTCCTCAGATCGATGCCGCCCTCCAACCTCTGCTCTAGGGCCGACCGAGATCGAGAAGTCCCCGCCCGCCCGGCGATGTGCGTTACCCTCGGCCCGACGATGAGCATCGCGTGCAGGCTGTACGTCGATGGACGGCTGGAAGAGGCAGGATTCGACCCCGTCCAGATCGACGAGGCCTTGAAGCGGCCCGACTCGTTGGTCTGGCTCGACATCGAGGATCCCACGGAGGAGAAACTCGCTGTCCTGGCCGAAGAGTTCGGCTTCCACGAGCTGGCCATCGAGGACTCCCTGCATCCTCATCAGCGCCCCAAGATCGAGCAGTACGGAACGTACTTCTTCCTGGTCGCCTACGGCGTGACAATCGAGAGCGGCGGCCTGGCCAAGCACGAGCTGGCCGCCTTCGTCGGGCGCAACTATCTGGTGACGGTGCGAAAGCCGCCGGCGTACGACCTGGCACCGGTGGTGAAGAGATGGGAGGCCAACTCCGAGTTGACCGCGGAAGGAGGCGGATACCTCCTCTACGTGCTGATGGATGAGATCGTCGACGGGTACTTCACCGCCCTCGACCACTACGAGGACCGGACCGAAGAGGTCGAGGACACTGTGTTCGGAGAGGGTGGCCACGGCCAGGTCCAAAGCGAAATCTTCGGGTTGAAGAAGGATTTGGTTCACTTCCGGCGGATGGTCTCCCCTCTGCGCGATGTCCTGGACGTGATGCAGCGACGTACCGTGAACGTGGTGACGCCGTCGCTCGAGCCTTACTACCGCGACGTATATGACCACGTCCTGCGGGCCACCGACTTCGTCGACAGCCTTCGGGACATCCTGTCCTCGGCGCTGGAAGCTTCCCTCGCGGTGATCAGCAACCGGCTGAACGAGGTCATGAAGAGCCTGACGTCATGGGGAGCGATCATCCTCGTCCCGACCCTGATCGCGGGGATCTACGGCATGAACTTCCGGCACATGCCGGAGCTCAAGTGGTACTACGGATATCCGTTCGCCCTCGGGCTGATGGTCGTGTCGGGGCTGGTCCTCTATCGGGCTTTCAGGCACCGGGGCTGGCTCTGACCCACACCACCCCGTGAGCGAGGGGCCCGCGTCGACTGTCGCCTGCGCCGATTGATGTTCGAGGGGTGGGGCTCCACAGAGGATCCGGTGCCCGTCGCCCGGGCCCCGGGGCGCGTGAATCTCATCGGTGAGCACACGGACTACAACCAGGGGCTGGCCCTGCCCGCGGCGATCAGTCTGCCGATCTCGATCGCTTTCCGGCCCAGGACGGACCGACGCGCCGAGCTGCACTCGCTGGCGCTCGGCGAGACCCGGGCCTTTGATCTCGACCTCGTCAGGCAGCCCCGCTCGGGGGGTGAAAACCCCCGGCCCTGGATCGACTACGCGGCCGGGATGGCCTGGGCGCTGAACGGCGCCGACATCCCACTCAGAGGCGTACAGGGGGTGATCGAGAGCCGTCTGCCTATCGGCTCCGGCCTCTCGTCCTCCGCCGCTGGAGCTCGCCTCGGCGTGGGCACTGATCGACCCCGAGAGCGGACGGCTCCCGTCCCCCGATCGCTTGGCGGCTCTGGCCCACCGGGCCGAGGAGGTATTCGTCGGCGTGCGGTGCGGTGTGATGGACCAGGGCGGCTTCACTCGGCCGAGCCGGCCACGCGCTGCTGATTGATCGCCGATCCATGCAGGTCGAGGCCATCTCGCTGCCCGCCGGATTGGCTCTCGTCGTGTGCGATTCGGGGGTCCCTCGCCGCCTCTCCGGGTCGGCCTACAACGAGCGACAGGCCCAGTCTGCACGGTGAACCTGGTGCGCCCCGAGGCGGTCAACGTATTCCGCGAGACGATCACGAGCCGTTATGCGGAGCGCACGGGGAGAACCGCCACCGTTCACGTCGTGGAGACCGCAGACGGCGCGGGGGTCATCCGCACCTGACCGTCTGGGCCCAAGCAGAGGCAACTACTAGAGGACGTCACTAGAGGACGTCGGCGAACAGGAACCGCGAGTCCGGCGATTCCTGGGCGATCCTCCAGAGTCGGATCAGGACCTCCTGGCAGCTGGGACACACCCGCTCGAGGCCCAGCTTCGCGCAATACCGGCAACGGATGAGCGCTTCCATGGGCGAGCCACACGATTCGCAGGTCACATCGACCGGTGTGGCCATGCCACACCATCGGCAAAGGACCCGCACTTCGACTTCTCGAGTCGTGTCCACGACAACTCCAGCCACAAGAACCTCCGGAGCAAGCATCGGCTCGCCTGGCGCATGAGCCAATACCCAATAATGGGAACAATCCGGTCCCTCGAGGAGGCGCGTCGCAAGGCCGAGGACCTCCAGGTCGCGAGCCCGCATCGTCACCGCCGCCCACGCCAGCATCGTGTATCGAGCGCAACCTTCACCACGGCCCCCAACAGCACTTGGCGGCCCTGGGCGTCCAGCTGCGCCTCGCCTCGAGGCACCGGCGAAGATGCCGACAAGACGAAAGCCCTCCTCGACGAGCTCCACTGCCTTGCAGAAGACCGTCCAGAAGTACCCGGATGGCCCAGGACCCCGACCCTGACCGGGCCACGGTGGTCATCCACGCCCAGCTGGACGGGCTCGCCTCAGGGGAGGGTGGGTGTGTCATCGAGGGAGGCCCGGCCATCCGCCCCAAGACCGCCCGGCGGCTGCTGTGCGACAGCCGGGTGCAGATGGTGATCGAGGACTCTACCGGCCAGCCGACGATCCGCCGAACATCCAGCACTGGCCGGACGAGAAGGGGAGGATGAACGCCGGTTCGACGTATGCCTACGCCACCCATGCGGCTGTCGTGAAGGTGGACATCGAGACCGGCCACGTCGAGATCCTCGATTACCTCGTGGGACACGACTGCGGGACCGTCATCAATGTGCTCACGCTCGAGGGCCAGATCAACGGCGCGGTGGCCCAGGGCATCGGCGGGGCGTTGTACGAATGGATGGTCTACAGCCCCGAAGGGCAGCCCCTCACCACGTCCTTCATGGACTACCTCTTCCCGGCCGCCCCCGAGATTCCCGACCTGGAAGTCCACCACTTCGAGACCCCGGCGCCCGACGCGGCGTTCGGCATCAAGGGTGCCGGCGAGGGTGGGACGGTCGGCCCGGCGGCGGCCATCGGGAGCGCTGTGGCGAACGCCCTGACCGAGTTCGACATCGACGTCGTGGCCACGCCACTAACCCCTGGCGCTGTCCGCGCGATGATCCGCGCCAAAAGCTGACGGCCCGAATACCAACCTTCCCTCCTGGCGAGGGCTGAGGATCCCGCCTAAGACGTGTCCGCATTCAACAAACTGTCTGGCCGCGAAGGTAGGGAGCTATGCCCCTTGGCCCCCCTGTATCGGGTGTCGATCGTCGCCGCAGCCGGGCAGGTAGAAGCCTCTTCGGCAACCTGGACGCGGAGCGAACTCGACCTCTAAAGATCTATTTCTCGAGCACTTCGTACGAGTGGGGACGAGACAGTCGAACCGAGTGACAGGTCAGGGGTCGGGGTGGAAGAGCAGGGCGTGATAGCACGACAGTCGTAACCGATCTTCCTCGGGCGAAGAAGGTGACTCGAACCCACCCTCCCTCCTCTTCTGTGCGCTCCACAAGCTGGATCTCGTCGATCCCCGCCAACCCGAGTCTTCGCCGGACGAAGTACTCCGCCGCCTGTACGTCGAAGGGATAGCAGGACCGACCTCGGTAGTGGTTCAGGGAGAGCTGGCCTTCGGCGTATGCGCGGGCCACGGGCTTGGCTTCTTCCGGGCCCACACGCCCGAAGTAAATGCCGTGCGGGAAGCACACCAGGTTCCCGGCGAAGCGATCTCCTCCGATGTGGGAGCACTCCCAGACGAACCGACCAAAGGCAGGAGCGAGCGCGGCAGCCAGCGGCCGACCACGCTCGGCGCAACACGGGTCACGCCGCCCGTTGGTGCAGATCAGGAACAGCGGTCCCTCCTCTCTCCGTCCCAGGTCGGGCGCTCGTCCCTCCGCCATCGGGTCAAGGTCCAAATGCAAGAGGTCCTCGGGACTGTTCAGCTCCAGGCACTCCATCCAAGGCGTCTCCGGTCCGGTGTGGACCAGGTAGCAGTGGCGCCGGTCTGGCTTGCGGCGGTCGCTCGGCCGGCGGACCAGGACGATGCGGAGCTTCCGATCGCGGGCGTGCCTCCATAAGGTTCGGCTCGTCCCGGCGGGGATCCGGCTGTCCAGGAGGGCCGTGTACCCCCACGATCCGGGTTGCTCCAGCAGGATCCAGTTCGTCACCGTGGACGCCGTGCCGTACATCGGCTCGGCCAGAGCCGTCGACTCTGCCGAGCACCGAAAGCGGTCAGTCGGCAAGGTTCGACTCGACCGTGAGAAGCCCCTCGCGGATCAGCCGGCGCACCAGAACCAGTCTGCTGGACTCGTGCAAGAACGGGGCCAGCTCAGTGACGGCAAACGCCTCCCGATCACTCACGAACCGCATGGCCGGCCAGGCCCGCAGCGGCATCCGGAGTTCGCGGTCACCGAGATACACGAGGAGCCGCCCATTCCCTTCCGCCAGCTCGCAAACGGAGCCCCGGAGCCGCCGCACCCGGGTCTGGTCGTTCAGCGAGCCTGTTTCCATCAACCCACGCAGGGAGCCAGCCAGGAACGGAGGTCGGGTGGTCAGGAATCGCTCGATCATCTGGCCGGCCATCTCGGCCGGGTCCAACTTCTTCAGCCACCGGCTGAGGTCAGCCAGACGATCTGTCGTGTGAGCGGTGAGAGAATAAATGTTCCGGTGCCAGCCCGCCGGCACCCGTTCCCGGAAGGAGTCCTCGTCCCCAGCCGTGGCCAGAACGTCTCGGAAGAGGTCTCCCCACGTCTTCACGTGGACACCGATCGTGAGATGGCCCGACATCGCCTCCTGGGTCCGGGCGGCGTGGTTGGTTCCCTCGGGTATGTAGAGGCAATCACCCGGCTCCAGCTCGATGGAGAGGTGCGGAGGTGGTGTCTGACCAGAGGGCTCCGGCCGTGTCCCCATCTCCCATACCTCCCAGTGCTTACGCCCGAAAGCCTGCAGCACGAAGACGTCATGGGAGTCCTGATGCGCAGCGAACCCCTGCGAGCCCGGGGGGGTGACGTAGGCGTTCACCTGGATGGGATGACCGAGGTCCGCCTCTAGACCCCTGCTGAAGTGAGCGACGGGATCCCAGAACCTATGCATCCCTTGCAGGACAATCGTCGCTCCGTCCGCGAACAGGGGGAAGATTCGGGCGGGGTCGGCGATGCCCGTCACCCGCACCGAGCCGATCCGCCCAGATCTCGTGTACGAGGAGGCGGGGAGGCTCGTCCCGTCCTTGACCAGCCGGAACGCTGGAGTCCGGAGGCCGAACGACGACACCATTCGGTCCACGTCATCGAAGGTGAGCAGGTCCTCGAACCCGTCGCCCGTGGCATGGTGGAATGGACGCTGTCCCCACGTGTCGGTGAGGAATGACCCGACGTCCCCGACGCAACGTTCGAGGGCTGTGGAGAGCGGCCGAGTCCCAGCCTCCGTCAACGCGTGCCTATGAAGCGGAATCGGCGGTGTCCACTCCGTCGACCGCGTCCGCGGTGTCAGTCTCGTCCGCGGTGTCAGTCTCGTCCGTGGTGTCCGCGGTGTCGGTGTCGTCTTTGGTGTCAGTCGTGTCCTGGTCATCGCCGTCGACCTCATCGGCGTCGGCCTCATCGGTCCCGTCAGCGTCCTGAACGCGATCGAAGACCCCGGCGGACGTCCGGGCCATCCCTGGGCGGATCGTTTCGATCTCCTCGTCGGTGAGGTCGGTGGGTTCTCTTGGTTCCATCCCGGCACCTCCTGTGGCTCGGTGGCCGCGGGGACGACCACCGAAGTCGTCGACGCGGTTTCATCCGGACGGGCACCTCATTTGCGCCACCGCGGGACCCAACCCGCGGGAGAGCGTTGGACAGATACAAGATCAAGTGAGCCCAGCCCGCAACTCAAGCCGTCCCGGTGGAACCCCCGGTACAGGGATCACCGGCCGACGTGCCGCGTTGCGATCCTTCGCTCGTTCGGTCATCAGCCTCTCTTCTCCTCCGAGGACCCGATGTGTACACGATGTCCGTCGGTTCCAGATTTTCTCCATGCTCGTACTCGGTGCTGACGGAGGCGTACTCCGAGCCCGATTCCCGGGAGGTTGAGCACAGCGACCCGAACCAGACGCGATCACTGAGCACGCAATGGCGTCGATTCCCGTCCGGCACCCAGACGGTCCCGACGGCCTGAGGCTGGAGACGTCCAAGGACGCCGGGGTCTCCCTCGTACTGGAGTCCTCGCGCTTTGGCCGCAGGGAGATCGAGCCGTCCGGTGATGAGGTCGATGACGATGCGAGGGGCTCCGCCAAGGACGGCGTCGGGGAGCGCCATCGCCCGCAACACCGGGCGAAGCTCCTCCCCGCGGGGGGTGAGGTGAAACAGCGTGGTGGCGACGGGAGGGGGAGCTGCCGCCGGAGGACGCCCACCTGCTCGAGCTCCCGGAGGCGGTCAGCCAGGAGGTTACGTTCCCTCGCCGAACCCGCGCATGGTGTTCACGAGCACCCAGGGCTCCTCGAAGCTGAACCTTCGCTGGGACGTCCGGACCCAACCGAGCGGCCCCTTTGGCGCCGACCCCGGATCCTCCATCGGTCGCTCCACGAGCCAGGGAGGTGGCCACGGCGGCGCACCTTGTACGACAGAGCGGTCAACTGGCTGACGAAGCCGGGACGCGGCACGTAAGCTTCGGCCACGGCCTTCGTTGGACGACACGACGCGCTTCGCCTCCGTTCCTCCTCGCACCGCCGAGGCCCCGACCCCGGCGCAGCGACCACTGCGCCGTCGGCTCGTTCTCGGCGTTGCCCTTTCCATGGTTGCCTTGTTGGTGGGCGGCGTGCTCTCTTGGACGGATACCACGCGGGTTGCCGATCGACGAGCCGGGCCCCCCGGGCAGCTCCGATCCTCGCCACGGCAACTCCCCGTCATAGTGGAGTCGGTCGGATCCAGGAAGACCCACCGGAGCTTCCTGGCGCGCCCGTCCATCAGGGCTCGGGCCGGCATTCTGATCGAGCTCTCGACGGGCGCGGTGCTGTTCGAGAAGCAGCCTGACCAGCCGCGTCCGATCGCCAGCCTGACCAAGATCATGACCGCCCTGCTCGTGCTGGAGCGCGACCCTCACCTATCTGGGACGGTGCCAATCAGCCCGCGAGCGGCGCGCCAGGATCCGATCGACGTCGGCCTCGCCATGGGGAAGCGGGTGAAGGTGCGGGACCTGATGTACGGGCTGCTGCTGCGCTCGGGGAACGATGCAGCGGTCGCCCTCGCGGAATACGTATCCGGGTCGGTGCCTCGTTTCATCCATCTCATGAACGCCCGGGCCAGGGAGCTCGGTCTCGAGCACACGCGCTTCGCCACCCCGAACGGCCTGAGCGACAAGGGGTACTCCACGGCCCGTGAGGTGGCGATCCTGGCCCGGGCAGCGCTGCAGGATGAGAGGTTCGCCGAGCTTGTCCGCACCAAGCGGTACACGATCCACAGCCGCGCCGTCACGGTGCGGCGACTCCGCAATCTGAACGGCCTGCTCACGAGCTTCCCGGGGACCTTTGGCGTGAAGACGGGCTACACGCACGCGGCTGGAGAGTGCGTGGCCGCCGCGGCCAGGCGGGGAGGCGAGGAGCTGCTCGCGGTTGTCCTGGGCGACCCCGTGGTTCCGAACTGGCGGGCGGCGTACGGGGACGCCGCGACCCTGCTCGACTACGGCTTCGCCCTCTCCAAGGTACGCCGATCCGCCCCCCAATGACGAAGCCCGAGGTTCCCGTTACGCCACGACGGTGGCAGCGGTCCTGTGGCTGAGCGTGGCATGCAACTCGACCACTCCGGTCAGTCAGCCCTGGCCCACGACCTCCAGCCCGACGCTGGCAGCGCCGACGCAGACGCCTGTCGTCACGCCACCGCCGAGCCCCAGCGTGTCGTGCGCCGGGTCCATGTTGGACGGCATGAGCGAGGCGCAGAGGGTCGGCCAGCTGCTCATGGTGGGTCTGTAGGACGACCGGCTCGGTTCGAGCGAGGCCGCGGCGATCGTCGAGCAAGGACTGCATCCCCAGCGCCGTCGACCAGGGCGTGATCGATCCGGAGGGCCCCGGGATGGACGCTGCCGTGTGGGCGGGCCAGCTGAAGGCAGCCTGGGTGACCCTCAACTTCGCTTTGATGATGGACGTGATGCCGCCCAGCAGGGAACGCAGAACCAGCCGATCGGCGTGCTCGAGACGGCCGGGCGATCATGTTGGCCTCCTTCGACGAGAAGTGGCCACCCTCAACGGCCTGGCGTTCTTGGCGTCCTCGCGGATCAACCCAGCCGGTGATGGATTCCGCAGTCGGGACGTACCAAGGAAGCCCTGCTGGAGATGACGGTAGCGTCCCGGGCAAGAAGCGGCCTTCTAGGCAGAGCTGCGCAGGAGCCGTCCGTCTTGCCATTGCCAGGAGAGGTGGACGACCTGTCCCCGCCCGCCGGTGGGAACCGGTTTCCCGTTGATGTCCAGCCGGACCCCTCCCCCATTTCCCAGGACCAGGCGGAGTGTGCGCCTCGCGCGGAACGATAGGCGCTTCCCGGCGGGGAGCGTTTGTGCAAGTACCACCTTCGCGTCGACGGTCGCCTCGACCCAACATGCCTCTTCGAAGGCCAGTGTGGCGCGGATCCCTCCACGAGCTGCCGCGGCGGGGGATGGCCTGGCTGGGGTGGAAGCCGCTGTGGATGGAGCCCTCAACGGGGGCGACGTCCCCAGTTCGGACGCCGGGGGTGGCCCCACAGAAGAAGAGGAACGAAGAACGATCGCGACGATCGCTGCCAGTGACGCCAGGACCAACACGGAGGTCACGAACCCGCCGGGAACCTTGACTGCAGGCGCGGGCAGCTTCTGGACGGGAGGAGCAGCGTGGGCACGGTCGAACGCCTCCAGCAGGGCCTCCCCGTCGAGGTGCAGGTAGCCCGCATAGTGTTTGAGGAACAGACGGGCATACGCCGGCCCCACGAAGTCGTCGATCGGTGCATCCGCCTCGAGAGCCTCGAGGGAGCCGGGCTCGATCCGCGTGTCCGATGAGGCCTGAGCAATGCTTACCCCGAGCCGGTGCCTGGCTGCCGTGAGCTGCTCCCCGATCGAGACCGGTTGGCGAGACTGCTGACCCGGCTCTGTGGCGGGTAGTGGGGATTCGTGGGAGTGGCGAGAGCCCTGTTCTTCTCCAGACGATCCGTTTCCGTCGGCCGGCGGGGAGGGGGCCATCGCGGGCAGGAGGGTCCGGGACTGGCCGCGATGTCTGAACGCGCTCCTAGACATCGGACTTCCCGACCGATCTCGTGGACACGAGGAGCGGCTTCAGGTTGGAGAAGTGCTCCAGGCACCGGCCCGCGCCGATCGCCACGCACTCGAGCGGCTGGTCGGCGACGAGCACGGGCAGGCCCGTGTCGGCGCCCAGCCGGTCCGGCAGGCCCCTGAGAAGCGCTCCACCCCCTGCCAGCACGATGCCGCGGCGCATGATGTCGCCCGCCAGCTCGGGGGGGCAGTGGTCGAGCGTGGCGCGCACGGCATCCACGATGACCCCCAGAGGTTCCTCGATCGCCTGCCGGATCTCCTTGCCG
>WNFV01004965.1_pt1 | contig 40621 bp, 42 predicted proteins | sample 5400101 | NCBI WGS metagenome assembly WNFV01 (sample SAMN13153361, study PRJNA577476) | soil metagenome | isolation source: 115 cm soil or saprolite under grassland replicate 1 | place: USA:California | collected 2016-06-15 | reverse complement strand
TGGCGCAGAGCGCCCCATGAACCTGCTCATCCTGGTCCTCGGGACCGCGCTGGCGATTGTGGCGGCTCGGCCACGGAACGCAGCGCGCGTACGCAACGGAGCAACGGTGGCGCTGTTCGGGCTGATGGTCATTGCGCCATTCATCTCCAACAGCACGTCAATTCTCTTTGACGCGCTCACGGCGATGTGCATCGCCTATGGCTGGAACGTGATCGGCGGTTTCACGGGCTACGCGGCCTTTGGCAACGTTGCCTATCTGGGCCTGGGCGCGTTCGTGGCCGCGGGCTTCATGTCCAAACAGCCCGGGCACCTGGCCTGGCCGTGGTTCATCGGCATTCCGCTGGCAGTGATCATTGTGTCTATCGTGGCCGGCGCCATCGGCATCGTGGTCCTCCGCCTCAGAGGCCACTACTTCTCGATCGCCACGCTCGGCGTGGGCGTGGCCATGCCGCAAGTCATCCATGCCGACGCCGCGTTTGGCCCGAAGGGACTCTTCCCGAACTTCTTCGGCGGCGGGCTGCCGCTGAACTTCCCACTCCCACAAGACATGCAACTCGGCGGCCTCACTCTGGACGCCGACCGTCACTTCCTCTACGCGTTAGGGTTGCTGACCGCGATCGCCGGCTGGGCCGTCAATCGCAAGCTGGTGACCGGCAAGTTCGGCTATGGCCTGGTTGCGATCCGCGAGAACGAGGAAGCTGCGGAGGTCATGGGCGTCAACACCACGGTCAGCAAGGTCTACGCGTACATGATCAGTGCCGCGCTGGCCGCGCTCGGTGGCGCCGTCCTCGGGTACAAGCTGACCAACATGACCACCGAGGCGGAAGCGCTCTTCAGCACCACCAACAACTTGCAGATGATCATCATCTGCCTGATTGGCGGCGTCGGCACGTTGTGGGGTCCTTGGATCGGCGCATTCATCCTGTTCGGCATCCAGGAGGCGCTGCGCCTGCTGTCCAGCAGCCAGGAGTTCTTGGCCTGGCAAGGGGTGATTTTTGCCTTGCTGGTGGTGCTGGTCGTGCTGTTCTTACCGCGCGGGGTCATGCTTTTCGTGGCCACGCGCACTCGGCTGACGTGGCGCGTGTTTGCGCGTAACCTCGTCGCGCACCGCGTATGACTACCCCGATCCTGGAGGTGCGCGACGCCACCAAACGCTTCGGCGGCGTCATGGCCGTCCAGGACATCAGCTTTGACGTCCTGACGGGCGAGATCCTGGGCCTCATTGGACCCAATGGCGCGGGCAAGACCACACTCATCAACCTGATCACGGGCGTCACGCGCCCGACGCACGGCTCGATCGTGTTCGAAGGCAAGCCGCTGGCGCACCTGCGGCCGCACCAGATCGGGCGCATGGGCATTGCCCGCACGTTTCAGGTGGTGCGACCTTTCGCCAATCTCACCGTCCTCGAGAACGTTGCCGTTGGAGCGATGTACGGAGCGGGCGGGCGCGGCCGTTCGGCGCGCCAGGCGTTGGAGGTTGCATCTGAAATCCTCGACTTCGTGCACCTGGTCCAGCGCCGCGATGAGCCAGCTGAGAGCCTGCCGATCGCCGGGCGGAAGCGCCTCGAGCTGGCCAAGGCGCTGGCGATGGAGCCGCGCCTGCTGCTGCTCGACGAGGCCATGGCCGGCCTGCGCGGCACCGAGGTCGACCAGGCGATGGACTTGATTCGCGCGGTCAGCGCGCGTGGCATCACCCTGCTGATCATCGAGCACGTGATGAAGGTCATCACCGGTGTGTGCGGTCGCGTGGTCGTGCTCGACTACGGACGCAAGATTGCCGAGGGCACGCCCGCCGAAGTGACCGCGAACGCGGCCGTAATCGAGGCCTATCTGGGCAAGCGCTACAGCGAGGCGCACAGCTCGACGAGTGCCTGAGTCACTGCTTCGGGTACGGGACCTGAACGTCGCTTATGGCGAAGTGCAGGTCCTGTGGGACGTGACGCTGGACGTCTTTCCGGGCGAGGTGGTGGCGCTGGTGGGCGCCAATGGCGCCGGCAAGAGCACCTTGCTGTCGACTATCTCTGGGCTGCTGCAGCCCGTGTCTGGCTCGATCTCGTTTGCTGGCTCTGAGATCGGAGGTGCAGGGACGCAGCGCATCGTCGACCTGGGCATTGCGCATGTGCCCGAAGGCCGGCGGCTGTTCGCCGCCATGTCGGTGCGCGACCAGCTCAAGCTGGGCGCCTTTCGGCGCCGCGACCAGGCGCATGTTGCGGCTGATATGGAGTACGTCCTTGGATTGTTTCCCCGCCTGCGCGAGCGCTTGAACCAGCTTGGCGGCCACTTATCGGGCGGTGAGCAGCAAATGGCCGCCATCGCGCGCGGCCTCATGGCCCGACCCAAACTGCTGATGATCGACGAGCTATCACTCGGCCTGGCGCCAGTGCTGGTCGAGCACCTGATGGAGACAATCGGCGTGTTGAACTCTGCGGGTACCACCATCTTGATCGTCGAGCAGGACGTGCAAGCCGCGCTGGAGCGCGCGCATCGAGGCTACGTGTTGGAGACCGGTCACGTGGTGTTGTCTGGCAAGGCTTCTGAGTTGCTCAACAATCCGCGCATACGCCAGGCCTACCTCGGCGTCTAACCACCCGTTTTTTGCGAAGATTTCTTCGCAGCGGAGAAATCTTCGCAAAAACGAGGACGCAATTATTTTGCTATTTGGTTTGTTCGATGCGCTCGATGCGGTAGGTGGCCTTGCCTGACGGGATGTCTACCTCGACGGTCTCGCCGACGGCGCGGTCCTTCAGGGCGGAACCGACGGGCGATTGAATCGAGATGCGTCGGTTGCGAGTATCGACCTCGCCGGGCCCAACCAACGTATAGTCGAGCTCCTCGTCAAACTGCAGATCACGCAAAACGACTTTAGAACCAAGCCCGGCGCGCTCATTACTGTGCGTCCGCTCGACGATGCGCGCGGCTTTGATCTGGCCTTTCAGGCGATCGATCTGGCCCTGCACCTCGCCCATGCGCCGCTTGGCTTCGTCGTACGGCGCATTCTCGCGGAAGTCGCGATCCTGATAGGCAGCCGCGAGATCCTGGCGTACCGCCGGCGCGACCTCAGTTTCGAGATGCTCGAGCTGATGCTGCAGCTCTTCGAGGCCTTCACGCGTGAGCTCGACGACCGCCGCTTCTTCCTTGCGTGCATTGGCCGCGCCGCCCTTGCGCCGCACGCGCAGCCCAGCGCCAAGATTGGTCTCGGTCAGCTTCTTGGCTTTGAGGTCGGAAAGGAACGTTTTGAGGGCTTCGACACGCGTTGCGCCCTCCCCCGCCGTGTCCGCCAGAAACTGCTGATACCGCTCAACCTGCAGCTTGGTAATCTGAGCAACGTTGCGGGTGGGACCGATGTGGCGGACAAATCGGTTGATCTCGCTGGCGGCAAGCTCACGCTGAGAGCCGGTCAGATTCCCCAGGTAGCGTGCAGATGCCTGCCCGAGGCTCATGGTCTCGACGTCCGACGGAATGGCGACACCTCCAGCGACCGTTTCCCGGCGTATAACGGGTGACTGTCTAAATTATACGGATGGGCATGCGCAGTCTCAGGAACTTCCCAATCAGATGAGCCCGCTGGTCGACGGGGCACGCTCGCTGGGCATCGAGCTGGGCACCGCGCAGCTCGCGCAGCTCGACCAGTTGGGCGCTGCCCTGCGCGAAGCCAACACCCGCGTCAACCTTACTCGGATCACGGATCCGGCCGAGATCGAGACGCGCCACTTTCTCGATTCATTAACAGCCGCGCTGCCGGTCCTCGAGCGGCTCAAGGCCGGCGACGAGTTGCGGCTGATCGACGTGGGCAGTGGCGGTGGCATGCCCGGCTTGCCGCTCAAGATCGCTTTTCCGCGGCTGCGCGTGAGCCTGGTCGAATCAGTAGGCAAGAAGGCGGCCTTCTTGCGCGAGGTGGTCGAGCAACTGCGGTTGCAGAACGTCGAGGTGATCGCCGAGCGCGCTGAGCTTGCCGCGCGCAACCCCATTCACCGCGATACCTACGATTGGGCCACCGCCCGGGCGCTCGGGTCGCTGCCGGTCGTCGTTGAGCTGTGCGCGCCGTTTCTGGCGCCCGGCGGGCTGCTCGTCGCCCAGCGCAGCGGCGACCTCGAGGCTGACCTGGCCGCCGCTATCCCTGCCTTCAAAGCGCTGCGCGTCTGGACCCGCGTGCCCATGCCTGTGCACGTAGATGGCTTGCCTGGACGCCGAGGCCTGATCGTGGGCGAAAAGTACACCGCTACCCCCGAGACGTACCCCAGGCGGCCCGGCATGGCTCGTAAAAAGCCCCTCGCCCCGTAAACCAGACTACCTATCAGGCTTTGTGAAAGTTTCTCCACTGCGTGACCGCCCGGTTTCTCTCCATGGAGTGATTGCTTCTTTTGGAAAATTGCTCCGCTGCGTGACCGCCGCGCGCTTTTCGCTCAACCGCGTCCCTCGTGGCGCTGCGCGCCGTCGGTCCGCTGCTCGCCCGCGCGCGGCTCGGCAAACCACATGGGCAAGCACGTGTGTGAGGTGTGGCGGGCACCAAGAGGTGCGTTGGTTTAGGACCGAGGTCCGTGGATGGTTTTGGCAATGTCGAGCAACGAGCGGCGCTGCTGCGCCAGCTTCGCCAACGGCGACAGGATGCCGGCCGATGTCCAGGTGGCGTGCACGTTTGGCGAGATGCTGCCATCCCGCGTGACGGTGGGATCAGGACAGTTCGCCTCAGAGCCGCATCACGGTGGGGTTGGCGGTTCGCGGCGGGACAGTAGTGGCGGCGCAGCCGCGGGTGGTCTGATCGACCGGCTGGAGCCTGGCCACGACGTTGCCGACGGCGAAGCTGGCCCGGTCAGGCAGTGCGGCTGCCGTCGGATCCCACAGAACCGATGGCGAAGCTGGCGCAGCAGCGCCGCTCGTTGCTCGATATTGCCAAAACCATCCACGGACCTCGGTCCTAAGCCAACGCACCTCCTGGTACCCGCCACACCTCACACACGTGCTTGCCCCTGTGGTTTGCCGAGCCGCGCGCGGGCGAGCAGCGGACCGACGGCGCGCAGCGCCACGAGGGACGCGGTTGAGCGAAAAGCGCGTGGCGGTCACGCAGCGGAGCAATTTTCCAAAAGAAGCAAGCACTCCATGGAGAGAAACCGGGCGGTCACGCAGCGGAGGAATTTTCCAAAAGGAAACTCACCCAATCCCAAGATCTGCGCAGAGTTCGCGGAGGAAGCCTTCTACGTCCATCACCAGGCCGATGGCTTGGAAGCTGCCGCGGTCGGCTAGCTTGGTGACTACGGCTGGATTGATGTCGACACAGACTGTGGTGACGGCGGCGGAGAGCAGGTTGCCTGTGGCAATGCCGTGCAGCATGGATGACAGCACCAGTACCAGGTCGACGCCCTGGCGCACTTCGGCGCGCATCTGGCGCTGCGCCTCCAACGTGTCCGTGACCACATCGGGTAACGGCCCGTCGTCACGGATGGAGCCGGCCAATATGTAGTGTGCGCCCGATGAAACGCAGGCGTGCATGATCCCATTGCCAAGCAGGCCCTGCTGAACGGCCGACGCGATGCTGCCCGCGCGGCGCACGCGATTGATCGCCCGCAGATGATGCTCGTGCCCACCCTCGCGCGGCACGCCCTCACTCAGTGACACGCCGAGCGAGGTGCCGAACATCGCGACTTCAATGTCGTGCGTCGCCAGGCCGTTGCCGCCGAACAACACATTGACATAACGTTCACGAATCAAGGCGGCGACCAGGTCGCGCGAGCCGGTATGAACCAGCACCGGACCGCCCACCAGCACCACCCGACCGCCACGCGCGCGCACATCGCGCAGCCGTTCCGCAATCTCGTGGATGAGCAGCACCTTGGGCTTCTCGCTCGAGACGTTGCTGCCCATGAACGCGAACACCGGCGGCTGATGCCGCGGTCGCTCGAGCGGACTGACCTTGACCCCCTCATGGCCAACCACCACCTGCTCGCCCGCTTTGACGTCAGACAACGCAACCGTCCAGGCGCGCCGGCCTGCCTGGTCGACGGCGATCGCGCAGTCCATCTCGGGCCAGTCGACGTGGACCCACTGCCCGCCCAGGCGCACCGCCGTCTCGAGATTGGTGGTCGAGTAAAAATCCTCGGGAAACACGCCGTCGGCTGGTGCTGGCTCGAGGCGCACGTGCTCGATCTGCTCGGAGGTGGCGCCGATGCGCTGCGCCCGATCGAGCAGCAACTCGAGCAGCTCGCGGGTCGGAGCGGAGATCTGGATCCGCGCGTAGGACGGCTCGTCCTTGCGTCGACCGACCTCGATGTGTTCGATCACGAAATCGCCGCCGCGATCCATGACTTCGTCCATGATCTGCGGCAGTGCGTAGGAGTCGATAATGTGGCCGCGCAGCTCGACGGTCTCGGTGAAGGTCATACCTTGCCGAGTAGTCTAAGCAACTGATGGACGCGCTCATCTTTGACGTTGGTGGCGTGCTGCTGGTGCCGCGCGCCGAGCCGATCTGCCGCGCTCTGGGCGTCCCCGTGGACTACGCGCAGGCCGAGCTCGCGCACTATCACGGCACACAGGCAATCGACGAAGCCGATCGTGACCGGGACGACGAACGCCGCGCCTACCTGGAGGCCTACGCGCGCGGCTTCGGTGTGGACGAGGCGGAGCTGCCCGACGCGGTGGCCAGCCTGCAGGCGCTCTTTTCCGCCTCGAGCCTCGACCTGTGGGGGCAGCAAGTTCGCGGTTCGCTGGAAGGGCTGCGCGAGCTGGCGAAAGGGCCGCGCAAGCTGGCCATTGTCAGTAATGCCGATGGCACGGTCGAGGAGCAGCTGCGGCGGGGTCGCATCTGTCAGGTGGGTGAGGGCCTGGGTGTGCCCGTCCTGGCGATCATCGACTCGACCGTGGTCGGCGTGTCCAAACCAGCCGCCGAAATCTTCCGCCATGCACTCGAGCCGCTTGGCGTGGCGCCCGAACGCGCCGCCTACATCGGCGATACGCGGCGCTACGACGTCGCTGGCGCCCGCGCCGCAGGTCTGAAGCCGATCCACTTCGACCCGTACGAGCTGTGCCCGGAGCGGGCAGACCACGAACACCTGACGGCAATCGCCGACCTCGCGTAGGCCGATGCTGTTTGTGCTGATTCCTGGGGCGGGCGGCGACGCGTGGTACTGGCACCGCGTCGAACCGGAATTGCGCGCGCGCGGCCACGACGTGGTCTCGGTGCAGTTGCCCGCCGGCGACGACCAGGCGAGTCTGAACGAGTACGCCGATGCCGTGGTCGGGGCCATCGGCGATCGCCGTGACGTGGTGCTGGTCGCCCAGTCGATGGCTGGGTTCACGACGCCGCTGGTGTGTCAGCGGGTCCGCGTGGCAATGCTCGTGCTGCTCAATGCGATGATTCCCGCGCCCGGCGAAACGCCTGGCGATTGGTGGACCGCCACTGGCCAGGAAGAGGCGCGGCGCGCGAAAGATGCACGTGAGGGACGAGACCCTGCCGCCGAGTTCGACCTCGAGACGTACTTCTTCCACGACAGTGGCCCCGAGGTCTTCAAGCAGGCACTGACCCACGAGCCGCGTCAGGCCGATCGACCGTTCGGCGCGCCATGCACGTTTGAGACATGGCCCGACGTGCCCACGCGGGTGGTCACTGCACGCGACGACCGCTTCTTCCCCGCTGAGTTCCAGCGGCGCGTTGCCCAGGACCGCCTGGGCATCACACCCGACGAAATTCCCGGCGGCCACCTCGTGGCGCTGAGCTACCCCAACGAGCTCGCCGAGCAACTGGTCGCGTATGTCGGATGAGGCGCTGATCCGCGAGCTGCTCGAGCGTTGGGCCCACGCGGTGAGCACCAGGAACATGGATGGCGTGCTGGCGCACCACACGCCCGACATCGTGATGTTCGACGTGCCGCCGCCCGTGCAGCTGCGCGGGCTGGAGGCCTACCAGAAATCGTTTGAGGAGTTCCTCGGCTACCTCGGCGAAGCAGGCACGTTCGAACTTCGCGAGCTAGCCGTCACCGCCAGCGACGGCGTGGCGTTTTGTCATGGACTGATCAGCTGCATCGGTTCGGGTAGGCCTGAGCTCACGCTGCGACTGACCGTGGGTCTGCGCAAGATCGATGGTCAGTGGGTGATCGCCCATGAGCACCATTCCGAGCCGAGCGCCTAAACGGGCTGTTCGAGAACGAAGCTACGGACTTCCTGAAGCCAAGCGACATGCTCCGCGTAGTGGCCGTAAGTATCGCCCTCGATCTTCTCGCGGATGGGCCGGTCGTCGTCAGGGTCGCTGCCAAAGCCGGCGACGGTGCGCTCCAGGTCAGCGTCGGTCAGCGCGCGTAACGCTGCCATGAGCCGCCGGTGAACGTCGGCGACACGGCCGCTCACCTCGTCCAGCGGCAGATCCCGATTACGCTCGTATACGATTGCATTCAACTGATCGACGCTGTCGATGCGATCGTAGGCGTCGACATCCAGGCCGAAGGCATCGCGCTGCGGCCGACCGCCAAGGATCGTCAGCAGCGCGTTTTCCCACGCGCTGAGATGGACGAGATGGTCCTTGACCGACCAGCCCTCAGGACCGGGAGCCGTCAGCTGATGTGGTTCGAGGTCGGCGACCGAAGCCTGCAGCGCTTGCCAGCCGCGCCTAACGCGTTCGACCACGTCGGCGGCGCTGAGGGGCTCGTCGTCCACGCGCCCTAGGGACCGAACCCTGTCGAGGCCGCGACCGCGGCGTCCAGGAACGGGCGGCCAAGGATGCCGAACGCAAGCACCCCAGCGACACTCGCCGCCAGGGCCAGGCCCTGGCTGAAGCTGTAGCCGACATGGATCGGCTGCGCCGCGGGCGCCTGGCGGATCCACATCGCGTGAATCACGCGCCCGTAGTAGTACAGCGACACCGCCGACATGATTACCGCCCAGATCACCAGCAACTGCAGGCCGACCGAGTTGCTCTGGATCGCTGCCAGGAAGAGGTAGAGCTTGGCAAAGAAGCCGACGAACGGCGGAATGCCGGCCAGCGACAGCAACGCAGCCGTCAGACCCATCGCCAGGATCGGCGAACGCGACGCCAACCCGGCGTAGCCGTCGATCTCGTCGTCCGGCGCGTAGTTGGCCATGACGGTGATCACGATGAACGCGCCGAGATTGGTGAACGCATACGCCAGCAGGTAGAACATGACGGCGCTCGAGCCGGTCGCGCGGGCGGTCGCCAGGCCGATCAGCATGTAGCCGACGTGGCTGATACTCGAGTACGCCATCAGGCGCTTGATGTTCGTCTGCACCAGGGCGACCAGGTTGCCCACAGTCATCGTCACCAGCGCCAGGACGCCAAACAACACGGACCATTCACTGCTGACACTGGGCAGCGCACCGTTGAAGATCCGCAGAATGACCGCGAAACCTGCCGCTTTCGAGCCTACCGAGAAGAATGCCGTCGCTGGCGTCGCCGCGCCCTGGTACACGTCTGGCGTCCAGAGCTGGAACGGCGCCGCGGCGATCTTGAAGCCGAATCCGGCCACGAGCATCGTCACGCTGAGCAGGACGGCCGGTGACGGTGTGCCAGTCAGGACGCGCGAGATATCGCTGAGGGTCGTGACGCCGGAGACGCCGTACAGCAGCGCCATGCCGTAGAGCAAAACAGCCGTGGACATCGCGCTGAGCAGGAAGAATTTGATGCCGGCTTCGGTGCTCTTGAGACCCTGGCCGGCAATCGCGTCGCGCTTGTTCCAGGCGGCCAGGAACGCTAGCGCGAGGCTGGTCACTTCGAGCGCCAGATAGATCGTCATCAGCTCGTTGCCGGCGGCCATGAGCATCAGCCCGCCCGTGGCCAGCAGCGTGACGACGTAGAACTCCGCCTCGATGAGCTCGGCGCGATCGGCGAACGTCGACGCCGACAGAATGACCAGCAGTGCCGCCAGCAGGAACAGCGCCTGGAAGAACAGCGCGAAGCCGTCGACGACCAGGAAGCCGCCGAAGGCCGTCTTACCGACGTAGCCCGCCAGCCATAGCCAGCCGCATAGCACAAGCGAGATCAGCACGCCCAGTGCCGAGATCCACATCAGCGGCCGGCGCGACACCCAGTCGGTGATGATCAGGTCGATCAGCAGCACCACGATGCCGCTGAGCACGATCGCCAGCACCGGCGCGAGCAAGGTCAAACCGAGCACGAAGTCGGCGGTGGTCATGACTGGCAGCGGCACGGTCGTCGGCATAACTAGCTGTCAGCCATCAGCAGTCAGCCGCCAGCAGCTGCATATTCACTGATTGGACACCGGAAGTGACCGTCGTGTTCACCGTCCCCTCGCCCGAGGTGCTGATTGCTGATTGCTGATAGCTGATGGCTCCATTAGCGGCTCACCAGGCGTGCCGCGATGGGCGCTACTCCACTTGCCGACAGGTCGGCTACGACGTTCGGCACAACGCCAACGACCACCGTCGCGGCGGCCAGGATGCCCACGGCGAGCCGCTCGCGCCAGATCGCGTCGCCCAGTACTGACCACTCGGTCGCGAGCGGCCCGAAGAACACTGAGCCAAGACGCCACAGGATGTAGCCGGCGGTGATGGCGATGGTGCACACGCACAGAATGGTCGCCAGCGGATATGGGCCGTAGCTACCAATGAACGTGGTGAATTCGGCCACGAAGCCAGCCAGGCCCGGCAAACCCAACGACGCCAGGCCGGCGATCATGAACACGCTGGCGATGAACGGCATGCGCGCCGCCAGGCCACTCATGGCCCCAACTTCGCGGGTGTGGGTCCGGTCATAGACCAGCCCGACCATGCTGAACAGCAAGCCGCTGTACAGGCCGTGCGCGATCATCACCAGCATCGACCCGAGAAAGCCGACCGGAGTCAGCGCGGCAATGCCCAGGATGACATAGCCCATGTGGCTGATGCTCGAGTTGGCGATCATCTTTTTGAGATCGGTCTGCGCTAGCGCGACGAACGCGCCGTAGATGCTGTTGATCACGGCCAGGATGATCAGCAGCCACTGCCAATCCTGAGCGCCCTGCGGCAGCAAGCTGACGCACAGGCGCAGCAAGCCGTAGCCGCCCATCTTGAGCAGGACCCCAGCCAGCATGACGCTGCCCGCCGTCGGCGCCTCGACGTGGGCGTCCGGCAGCCAGGTGTGGAACGGAAAGACAGGCACCTTTACCGCGAAGCCGATGAACAGCAGGATGAAGGCGATGCCGCCGAGCGAGCCAATGCCGCGCCCATACTGGCTGAAGTCGAAACGCGCGATCTCGGGAATGCCGAAGGTGAGCGGTTTGGGTCCGAACCAGGCAACGAGCAAGATGCCGACGAGCATGAATGCCGAGCCGGCGATGGTGTACAGGATGAACTTGAAGGCGGCGTACTCGCGGCGGACGCCACCCCAGATCCCGATGATCAGGAACATCGGGATCAGCTCGAGCTCCCAGAACAGGAAGAACAGGAACAGGTCGCTGGCGGTGAACACGCCCGCGACGGCGGACTCGAGGACCAGGAACAAGCTGAAGTAGAGCGACTGGCGGGTGCTGATGCGCCACGAGCCGGCCACGGCGCTCAGTGTGAGCAGCGCATTCAAAACCACGAGCGGCATGCTCAAACCGTCGACGGCAATCCGGTAGTCGCTGCCAAACGGCAGCCACGGGATGCGCGTTTCGAACTGGTAGCGGTCCGCCGCGGAGCGGTCAAAGCCGATCAGCAGCAAGAACGCTGCGACCAGTGCAGCCGCGGAGAAGAGCGTCGCCAGCCGCCACGCGCGCATGTCGTGGGTCATGGCGATGCCGTGGCCGTGCGCGGCTTCGGCGGCTTCGTCGGCGTGGCCAACCTCGAGCGTCTCGCGACTGCCCAGCAGGGCGATGACAATGGCGCCGACCAGCGGCAGCCACAGCGTGATCTGGAGCAGGATGGCGCCAGTGGTCGGGCTCATCGGCGAATCAGAGGCACGGCGACCAGCACCAGTGCGATCATGGCTATACCGCCGAACAGGACCAGGCCATAGTTCTGCACGCGACCCGTTTGCAGCACGCGCAGCGCGCGTCCGCCCTGGCCGAACGTCCCGGCGATGCCGTTCACGAGACCATCGAGGCCCTGGCGATCGAACAGGGCAACGGCGTATGCGACGGCGATGGCGAGCTTATCGACCAGCCACATATAGAACTCGTCCACGTAATACCGGCGCCACAGCAGGTTGTAGACACCACCAAGGCGGATAAGCGGCTCGGCGACGAAGGCGCGCGCGCCGTACATCATCCAGGCCAGGACGATCCCAGCGAGGGCAAGAATGGCGCCAAGGCCGGCCAGGGTCCAGTTCGCGGGTAGTTCGTGGAACGCGGGTCCCTCGAGGAATCGTTGGAAGCCGAAGTTGCCAATGAACGGTGCACCCCAGAAGCCCACCAAGAGCGCCGGGATCGCCAGCACCACGAGCGGGCCGATCATCCACCAATCCGACTCATGCAGTGCCCCCTGGTGCGGGTCGGTCGTCTCGCCGAGCTCGTGGTGGACCTCGGTTGGCGCACCCCGGTACGAGCCGTGGAAGGTCAGGAAGAACATGCGGAACGTATAGAAGGCAGTCAGGAACACCGTGATGACGCCGAACGCGAGCAAGATCGGGCCGGCCCCGTCGGCGGCGGTGGCCAGGATCTCGTCCTTGGACCAGAAGCCGGAGAACAGCGGAAAGCCCGCCAGCGACAAGGCGCCGATGCCCATCGTCGCCCAGGTCCATGGCATGTACCGCCGCAGGCCGCCCATCTCACGAATGTCGTTGGTGCCCACGGCGTGAATCACCGAGCCCGCGGCCAGGAACAGCAGCGCCTTGAAGAACGCGTGCGTAAAGAGGTGGAACATACCCGCGGCCACACTGCCCGCCCCGAGCGCGAGCATCATGTAGCCAAGCTGACTCACCGTCGAATACGCGAGCACCCGCTTGATGTCGTTGTTGACGAGGCCCATGGTCGCGGCAAAGATCGCGGTGAAGCCGCCGATAACGGCGACCACGGTGAGCGCCTGCGGCACCGCCTCGAAGAGCGGGAACGTGCGCGCGACGAGATACACGCCCGCGGCGACCATGGTCGCCGCGTGGATTAAGGCTGAGACCGGCGTCGGGCCTTCCATGGCGTCAGGCAGCCACACGTGGAGCGGGAATTGGCCGCTCTTGCCGACGGCGCCGGCGAACAGGCCAAGGCAGGCCCAGAACAGAATCGGCTGCCCGAACAGGCCGGCGTTGAACAGGTTGCCGGTGTGGCGTCCGGCCTCCTCGAACAGCTGCGACATCTGCAGCGTACCGCCGCTGTTCCACAGCACGATCAGCCCGATCAGGAACCCGACGTCGCCCACGCGAGTGGTGATGAACGCCTTCTTGGCCGCGATCCACGGCGCCAGCAGATGGACGCCCGGGCGTGGCTCGCGCTCATACCAGAAGCCGATCAGCAAATAGCTGGACAGACCGACGAGCTCCCAGCCGATGAACAGGAACAGCAGGTTGTTGGCCAGGACGACGGCGAGCATGGAGAACGTGAACAGCGACAGGTAGGCGAAGAAGCGGCTGTAGCCGGGGTCGTAGTGGCCGTGCTCGATCATGTACGAGCGCGAGTAGATCTGGACCAGCAGACTGACCGTCGTGACGACGACGAGCATGATCGCCGCGAGCGGGTCTACTGCGATACCGAGTCTGAGGAAGGTCTCGGTTTCGCCCTGCGGTACACCGCCCGGCAGGAGCCGCAGCCAGTTGAACTCGTAATGATCTGTGGCGCCGGTGTTCAGGACCTGGAAGAACACCAGGTAGGCGAGGACCGTGGCGATGGCGATGGCCACGATGGCGACCGCTGCTGAAAGCTGCTTGCTGCGACGGGTGACGAAGACGATCAGCAGGAACGCCAGGAGGGGCAGCTCGAGGACGACCAGTGCGTTCTGGATCACGCTTGGTTAGCCCTTCATCAGGTCGAGCTGGTCTACCTGGACCGTTCTCCGTTGCCGATAAATCGCGATGATGATGGCCAGACCGACGGCGGCCTCCGCGGCCGCTTGGGTGATGATGAAAATCGCGAACATCTGGCCCGCCAGCTCCTGGTCGGATTGCAGATAGCGGGCGAACGCCACGAAGAGCAGATTCACACCGTTCAGCATGAGCTCGATGCTGAGCAAGATACCGATAGCATTGCGCCGCGACAGCACACCGTACATGCCGAGCGCAAACAAGATGCTGCCCAGAACCAGAAAGTGCCTGAGGCCAGGGACGAGGAATTCCATCAGCGGCTCCGCCCCTGGGCGATGGGTGATGGGTGATGGGTGATGGCTTGCGGCGAAATGCCATGCATGCGCAACGCGCGTCGAGCGAGTGCAGCCGACGCGGTCCGCGCGTGGCGGGATGCCAACACCCGACACCCAACACCCAACACCGCGAGCGAAGCGAGCATCAATCTTCCCTCGCAATAACGATGGCGCCGATCAGGGCGACCGTCAGGAGGAGCGATGCGATTTCGAAGGGCAGCACATAGCGGGTGAGCATCAGGCCGCCGAGCGACTCGGCGGTCGGGATGTCGAGGATGGTGTCCCGCACACGCCACGGAGTCGTGATGGCCACGAAGACGGAGATGGCGCCGATGCCCAGTGACACGACCACGGCGCCGGCAAAGATGATCAGAACCATGATCGCGCCGATGTACACCACGAGCTGTGAGATGGCCAGGAAGTCAGCGCCCAGAATCGCGTACATCATCGCCACGCCGCCCAGAACCGTCGTCAGCGCCAGGGCCGAACGCACCAGGTTCTTGATGCGAAAGACCATCAGGTAGGCGGCGATGATGCTCGTCACGGCGCCGATCCAGAAGGCGAGCGAGCCGACGAACGTGGTGAACGGGTCGGTGGTGCCGAGGCCGATCATTTGGCGCTCCGCGCCTGGGGAGTGGGGAATGAGGGGTGAGGGGTGAGGGGTATCGGGCTGGGTGCGGCCACTGGAAGGTCCCCCACTCCCCACTCCCCAATCCTCACTCCCGCGAGCGAAGCGAGCATCATGACTTGGCGGCGGGCGGCGTCCAGCCGGAGGCCTTGAGTCTGGCGCGATAGACCTTGGCCCGGTCAGCGGGCGGCAGCTTTTTGAGGTCTTCGTCGCTGATCGTCAGTGGATCGTAGTCAGTCGGCGCTTCGGCAGCCGTCGGAGCTGCCGCGGCGGTGGCAGCAGCGGCCGCAGTCGCATCTTCGCCCTGGCCAGCAGGCACGGCGGCTTGCGGTGCCGCTTTCGGCTCGGCGACTTGTGTTCCCGTTGCGGACGTACTGGTCGGTGCGGCCGTGGCGCCCGTAGCAGCCCGAGCGGCCGGCGCAGCCGCAGCCGGACGAGCGGCAGGTGCAGCACCAGCCGCCGGAGCGGCCGAGCGGAGGCCGCGTTTGACGCCCTGAATATGCTCCATACCCGCGTCGATCTCGGGCGTGCCCGCGATGCGCAGCTGGTACATGTCATAGACCAGCTCCGTTTCCCGCGAGAAGGCGGCCATTTCGAAGTCGGGTGCCATGGTGATGGCGCGGAACGGACAGGCTTCCACGCACAGCGCACACTCGATGCAGCCAGCCATGTCGATGTCGAAGCGATCGAGGATCTTGCCTTTGATCGGGCTGGGGTGCTGCTCGATCTTGATCACATCGACCGGGCAAGCCAGGGCACACGCGCCGCACGCCGTGCAGCGCAGATCGCCCGTGTCGACTTCGTAGATGAGCCGCGGACGCCCACGCGTCCAGATCGGCATATCCAGGCGCTCTTCGGGGTACTGGATCGTGACCGGCGCTTTGACCAGGTGGCTGATCGTGGTCAGCATCCCCTTGGCGACGCCGAATCCGTAGGCCATGAGTCGCTTCGCTCCTCAGCTATCAGCTGTCAGCGGTCAGCCGTCAGCAGTCTCAAGCTGCAAACCCTGAAAACCGTGACTACACCCTTCACGTCTCTCTCCCGAAGTGGCTGATAGCTGATAGCTGATAGCTGATAGCTGATAGCTCGTTGTCACCGGACTCCCGGTGCCAGACGGAGGACTCCGCCCAGAACCGGGGTCAGGCTGGCCGCGAGCGCCGACAGGCTCACCAGGGCCAGCGATACCGGCAGCATGCGCTTCCACGCAAACTGCATCAATTGATCGTAGCGGAAGCGTGGCAACGTGCCGCGCACCCATACGAAGGCCAGGAAGATGATCGCCGCCTTGGTCACCAGCACACCGGGCAGCAGCGGCCAGATCAGATTGTCGAAGGCGTCGCCCAGGCCGGTGTGGTACCCGCCCAGGAACAGCGACGAGCCGAGCAAGCCGATCGCGATGGCATTGGCGTACTCGGCCAGAAAGAACAGCGAGAACTGCATGCCGCTGTACTCGGTCGTGAAGCCGCCCGTGAGCTCACTGTCCGCCTCGACGTGGTCGAACGGGGTGCGATTGGTCTCGGCCAGACCGGCGATCAAATAGAAGAGGAAGGCAACTACGCCAATGATCGGCAGCGGAATCGGAAGCGGGCCGATAAAGAGCACGGGCTGGAAGACGAACCAGTTCCAGCCTGGGCCCGCCTGGGCCTGGACAATGCCCTGCAGCGACATCGTCCTGGCCAGCAAGACTGGCACGACGATCACGATTCCCGCCGGCACCTCGTAGCTCACGTACTGCACCACCGCGCGCATTCCGCCCAGCAGCGAGTACTTGTTCATAGAGCCCCAGCCCGCGAGTGTGACGCCGAGGGTGGGAATGGCCCCGAAGGCAAGCAGGTACAGGATGCCGATGTTCAGGTCAGTAACCTGCAAGCCGGGACCCCACGGGATCACCGCCCAGGTCATGAGTGCCGGGCCGAGGACGATCATCGGCGCCAGGAAGTGCAGCACTCGATCGACCTGTGCAGGCGTGATGATCTCCTTGGACAGCAGCTTGAGCACATCGGCTGGGCTCTGCAGCAGGCCGAAGGGCCCGACACGGTTCGGCCCCCAGCGGTCCTGGAGCCGGGCGATGAACCTGCGTTCAGCCCACAAGGCGAGCATGACGAACACGGTGATCAAGCCGAGCACAGAGACGGCGCCCACGCCCGCGTACACGATAGCGACGATCCAACCGGGAATGCCGATCGAGACGAGCCAGGCGTAGATGGGCTTGCCAACGGCCGCGTAGAAGTCTGCCTGTGCGTACCACTGTTGAAATGTCACGGCCGAAGATCCCTGCCACTGGCGCAGCGACTGGCGGCGGAGGGCCGCAGGCTCCCCCGACCCAAAGTGGCCAAAGCGCTCAACGGTCCACCTCGCCCATGACGATGTCGAACGACCCCAGGATGACAACGGCGTCGGCCAGTTTGTGGCCCACCGCTATCTGGCTCAGGCAGGTCAGGTTGACGAAACTCGGCGGGCGTACGTTGTAGCGATACGGGTTCGCGGTGCCGTCGGAGATCAGGTAGAAGCCGATCTCGCCTTTGGGCCCCTCGATGCGCGCGTAGGCCTCGCCCTTGGGCGGCTTGAGCACCTTGGGCAGCTTCGCCCGAATCTCGCCCTCGGGAATCGCGTCAAGGGCCTGCTGGAGGATGTGCGTGCTCTGACGCATCTCGAGGATGCGCAACATGTACCGGTCATAGCAGTCGCCGTTGAAGCGAACCGGCACGTCCCAGTCGAAGCGGTCGTAGATCGAATACGGCTCGGCGCGCCGCACGTCGTAGTTGATGCCGCTGGCGCGGGCAATGGGTCCCGTGACGCTATACAGGCGAGCGACCTCGGGCGGGATCATGCCGACGCCGATCGTGCGGTTCTTGAACACCTCGTTGCCGCTGAGCACGGCCTCGTACTCGTCGATCTTCGAAGGAAAGACGCGCAGGAACTTGTCGAGCTGTGTGAAAAAGTCAGGCGGCGCATCGCGCGCCACACCGCCGTAGCGAATGTAGGACGGGTTCATGCGCACGCCGGTCGGCAGCGCCAGCAGATCGAGCACCATCTCGCGTTCCCGCAGGGCGTACAGCAGCGGCGTGCCGTAGGTGCCGACGTCCATACCGAACGTGCCCACCGCGACGAGGTGCGATTGGATTCGCGACAACTCGCCGGTGATGACGCGCAGGAACTCGGCACGCTCAGGCACGGCCAGGCCCGTCAACCGTTCGATGGCCAGGGCGTATGCCCAGTTCGTCGTAATCGGCGAGAGGTAGTCCATGCGATCGGTGAGCACCGTGCCCTGGACGTAGGTGCGCGCCTCGCCGAGCTTTTCGGACGACCGATGCAGGTAGCCCATGACCGGGATGGAGCCGATGACCGTCTCGCCTTGCAGTTGCATGATCAGGCGAAAGACGCCGTGCGTACTCGGGTGCTGCGGGCCGAGGTTGAGCGTGATCAGGTTTTCTTCGTCGACGACGCCCAGCTCGCCGGGGGCCTCGAAGATCGTGTCGCCCAGCTCGGGACTCTGGGCGGGGACCAGACCTGGGATGAGCGTGTCGGTCATGGGCGTCTCTCAGTCCGTGTCACGGACCAACTGTTTGACGGTGATGTATTCGAAGTCGGTTTCGAAGTCGCGGCGCATCGGGAAGCCGTTGAAGTCATCTGGGAGCAAGATGCGCCGCAGGTCGGGATGGCCGAGGAAGCTGATGCCCATCATCTCGAAGGCTTCACGTTCCATGAACTCGGCACCGGGCCACACGCTGGTCAGCGACGCGATCGCCGGCATGCCCTCGCGTGGCAGCTCGGTGCGCAGGATCACGCCCAGTGGCTGTGTCTTGTAGTCGTAGGAGAACAGGTGATAGATGAGCTCGAAGCGGTCTTGCCAGTCGACCTCGCTAACGAAGGACAGATAGTCGAAGCCGTCATTGCGCAATGACCGCGCGGCCGTCAGGAGGTTGGCGCTTGGCACTTTGATTTCGGCATAGCCGTGGCGCCATTGCCAGCTCGCGTCCGTAATGGACTCGAGAATGCGCTGGACGAACGGCGGCTCCTTTGGCTTCTCGGGCTCTGGCGGAGGCGCGGGCTTCGCCGGCGCGGGCGTTGCGGGTGCCGCGGCCGCTGCCGCTGCTGCCGGAGTCGCAGGTGCGGCAGGTGTGGCAGCCCTGGTGGTCGGCGTGGCAGCTTCAGCGGCCGGTGTAGCAGCCCCACCGGCCGGGGTCGTAGGCGCGGGGGCGCCAGCGGCTGGCGTAGTCGCCCCAGCGGCAGGTGCGGCGGCACCAGCGGTGGGCGTGGCTCGCGCGGCAGGCGCCGGTGGCGCGCCTGGGGCCGGTGCGGCGCCACCCGCGCGCGCCGCGGCGCGCGCCTTGTACACCCGCGCCCGATCGGCCGGTGCGAGCGCCTTGAGCTCTTCGTCGCTGATGGTCAGCGGGTCGAACGCTTCGGCCACTAGGAACCGCGGCCCGTCGACGCGGCCGCGCCAAGCTCGCGATAGCGCTTCTGCCACGCTCGCCAGCGCGCGTGATCGGCGTCAATTTCGTGGTTGGCGATCTTCTTCTGGAGCTGGATGATCGCGTACAGCAGCGCATCTGGGCGCGGTGGACAGCCGGCGACGTAGACGTCGACGGGCAGGAAGTTGTCCACGCCTGGAACTGTCGAATACGAGCCCTGGTAGGGCCCGCCGGCGGTGGCGCAGACGCCCATGGAGATCACGTATTTAGGGTCGGCCATCTGGTCGTAAATGCGCCGAATCGCGTGCGCCATCTTGACCACGACCGTGCCCGAAACAATCATGATGTCCGCCTGGCGCGGCGACGCCCGATTGATCTCCATACCGAAGCGTGACAGATCGAAGCGCGAATTCTGCACACCCATGTACTCGATTGCGCAGCACGCCAGACCGAACGTGACGGGCCACATCGAGTTGCGCCGGCCCCAGTTGAACAGACCTTCGAGCGGCACGACCATGACCTGTCCGCGCAGCTCTTCGGGGACACGAATGCGCTGCTCGATGACTTCGTCGGCTGGCAACGGCCCGGCGAAACGAAGGGCCGTCGGGTCGGCGCTGCCGTTCGCGGCCTGACCGTTCGGGCCAAGTTCAGCCATGATTACGCGAATCCCTCATTGCCATTCAAATGCGCGTTTGCGCCACGCATACGCCAATCCGACCAGTAGCAGCGCGATGAACACGGCCATTTCTATGGCCGCGACCAGCGGCAGCTTGTCGTACACGAGTGCCCACGGGAACAGGTAAATGACTTCGACGTCGAATATGACGAACATCAACGCGTACAGGTAGTAGCGAATAGGGAACTGAACCTGCGTCGGTCCGATGGTCGGCATCCCGCTCTCATAGGGCTCGAGTTTGACCGGGTTCGGCTTGTGCGGCGCGACGAAGCGCGTCAACACCAGGGGAATGACCGGAAAGATGACCGCGACGATCAGGAAGAGCGCAATGGGACCGTACGTGCTGAGCACACAACCTCTGCGCCGCGGCGCCAGCGAAGGGTCGCCAGCGGGGCTACCGATCGAACTTGAATTCAGTATAGCGGAGGGCTGAATGCTATCGTCCCGCACGTGCTGAGCCTGCCGAGCACCGCCGACAAGCCGCGCTATGTGGCGGCGATGTTCGGGCGTATTGCGGATCGTTATGACTTGATGAACACGCTCATGACGGCGGGCCAGGACAGCGCCTGGCGCTCTGCTGTCGCCGGCTCCCTCGGTCAACCAGCACGCGTCCTGGACGTTGGCACAGGCACCGCTCGATTGGCTGCGACCATCGCCCGAGCGCTCCCTACCGCCCAGGTCATCGGCGCCGACTTTTCCGAGCCCATGCTGCGCGCCAGTCGTGAGCTGGTGCCGTTGACGGCCGCCGACGCGCTACGTCTGCCCTTCGCCGACGACTGTTTCGACGCGGTGGTGAGCGGCTTCTTGCTGCGCAACCTGGCCGACGTCAGCGCGGGCATTGCCGAGCAGGCGCGGGTGTTACGCCCTGGTGGCGGGCTGGTGGTGCTGGAGACGACGCCTGGGCCGCGCGCTGGCTGGCTACGCTGGCTGTTCCAGCTGTACTTTCGGCGCCTCGTACCGCTGGTCGGCGGTCTCGTTGCCGGCGACGCGGCGGCGTATACCTACCTGCCCGAGTCGACGCTGGCGTTCCTCGAGCCTGAGCGGCTCGCCGCGTTGATGCGCGCTATCGGGCTAGAGGTGGTCTCAATTCGGCGACTCGCGCTCGGCAGTGTCGCCGTCACCGTCGCGCGTAAGCGATAGGTCGACGAGCATCAGGCGCGCTTCCTCTTCGAGGCCGAGGTCCTGGAGATCCTGGTACGTCGAGTACAACGCCTTCAGGGTCAGCCGCGTGCGGAAGTCGGACTTGTCAAGCTTGGGCAGCACATCCCGCTGGAGCATCTTCAGCCGCCCAAAGCGGGTCAATGCATGCTGTTGGAGTGGATCGTAACTATTCAGGGTCCGCACAGTAGGTACAACGTATGAGACGCCTGAACGATTCCTCACTCTGACGATCCATCTTGTCTCGAAAGGCTACGTGCGCAAATTCTCAGAGTAGAAGCGCAGGTAGTCGGGGACGTGGTCGATCCAGTACTCGGCCTCGTGCGTGCCGGGGAAGACTCGGAACGTGAGGTTCAGGTGTGCAAGAACGAGGGCGTCGCGGAGCTCCTCGATATTGGGGCGCCACCAGTCATCGGCTCCGACATCTACCCAGTAGGTCATGTTCTGCGACGAGGGGTAGCTGGCTAGCCACGCGGGGTTGTGGGCGATGAAGGAGAGCGGGCTCAGGAACCATAGCTCGGGGTCAGGCTCCAGGCGGATTGAGGGGCTGTGCGCGCCGACCACGCCAAAAACGTCGGGGTGGCGCATCGCCACCTGCATGGCGCCGAGGCCGCCCATCGAGAGGCCGCCGATCGCTCGGCCCGCGGGGAACGCCGACGTGCGGAAGCGGCTGTCGACCTCAGCGACGACGTCGTAGGCCATGTAGTCGGACCACCGCGGGCCCTCGTCCCAGTTGGCCCAGTAGGTGCGGTCGCCGCCATCGGGCATGATCACGATCATCGACTGGACCATCCCGCGCACGATCATGTCGTCCAACTGCTGGGGCAGGAACGAGTCGCTCCACTCGGTGTAGTTGCCTCCGCCGCCGTGCAGCATGTACAGGGTCGGGTAGTCTCGGTACTCGTCGGTATAGAAGTAGTCCGGCGGCAGGTACACGCGGAACGTCATCTGGCGCTGGAGAATCGGCGACCACAGCTCGGTATCGAAGAGCGTCCCAGCCAATGAGGCCGTCTGCGCGTGCGCAGCGCGGGGCATGCCCACCAGGACCATTGACAGAGCGGCCAACACGCGGGTGAGACGAAGGAACAACATGGAAGCGGCGGAATCCCCTAGCAAGTCCTGGACCTGATTAACGCTCGATGGCGGCGCGAATTGTCGACTAAACCGGAGTGAGCGAGTCGCGAAAGATAGCAAAATGTTCGAGCGCCCGGCCAGCGCCAATCGCGACGCAGGTCAGCGGATCCTCCGCCACGTAGGCCGGCACGCCGGTTTCGATCGACAACAGACGGTCCAGGTTGCGCAGCAGCGCGCCGCCACCAGTCAGGATCATGCCCTTGTCGGCCACGTCCGCGGCGAGCTCGGGCGGGGTGTCCTCGAGGACTGCTTTGACGCTGGTGACGATCTGCGCGAGCGCCTCAGTGATGGCCTCGGTGACTTCGCCCGACGCCAGCACGCGGGTCTTGGGCAGCCCGTCGACGGTGTCGCGCCCGCGAATTTCGACCTCGAGCTCACGTTCGAGTGGCAGCGCGCTGCCGATGGCCCACTTGATGTCCTCGGCGGTCCGCTCGCCGATGATCAGGTTGTACCTGCGCTTGACGTACGTGGCGATCATCTCGTCGATCTTGTTGCCGCCGATTCTGAGCGACTTCGAGACCACGATGTCGTTGAGCGAGATCACCGCCGCTTCTGAGGTCCCGCCGCCGATGTCGACGACCATGTTGCCGCTCGGACTGGAGATCGGCACGTTGGCGCCGATCGCCGCGGCCAGGGGCTCGGCGATGAGATGGGCTTCCTTGGCGCCTGCCTGGATCGTGGCGTCGAGGACGGCTCTGGACTCGACGTTGGTGACGCCCGCTGGGATGCAGACCATGACGACCGGGCGGAAAAGCGAGTACTTCCCGACAACCTTGCCGATGAAGTAGCGCAGCATGGCCTCGGTGACCAGGTAATCGGCAATCACGCCGTCGCGCATCGGTCGGCTGACGATGATGCGACCTGGTGTCCGGCCCAGCATCTGCCGAGCGTGCGAGCCGACGGCGACGACGCGGTTATCTGACGCCGAGTAGGCGACCACGGACGGCTCGTTGAGCACGATGCCGCGGCCCTTGACGTACACGAGCACGTTGGCCGTGCCCAGATCGATGCCGATGTACTTGGAGAACACGCCTGAATTCGGGCGCAAGTCTACAGGACGCGGCGACCCCCAGCGCGCTTACGGCTCGTTGTCGCCTTGAGTGGGTGAGAAGCCACGCGTGCCACGGCGACGGCGTGCCAGATGGATCCGCGCTTCAGCCCGCTGGAGAGCGAACCGGGCAGTTTCGGCTTGCAGTCGCTGGCCGCTAACTACGGCTTCCTGGAGCGTCTCGCGCGCCTTACGCCGCGACGCCTCGGCCCGCGCTTCGTCGACTTCGTCTTCGCGCTCCGCCGTGTCAGCCAGGATCAGCACGCGATCGCGAGCCACCTGCAAAAACCCGCCGCCCACGACCATGGCCTGTTCGGTCCCGCCGCGTTTGATGCGCACCACACCCGGTAGCAGGGTCGTTAGCAGGGGAGCATGGCGCGGCAGGATACCCACGACACCCTCGGCGCCCGGCGCCACGACCATGTCCACGGCATCATCAGAGAAGACCTCGCGTTCGGCAGTGACGATCTGGACACGCAGCGGCATCGAGTTCAGGCCTCTCCCAGGAGCATAGCAGTTAAGATTTGCGCGCCGATGCGCTGGCTCCCGCCCCTGGTGTTGTGCGTGCTGGCTGCCGGGGTGCGTTTCTTTCGGATCGACGCCCAGAGCCTCTGGTACGACGAGGGCATCAGCGCCTTTCAGTTGACCCGCTCATTCGCCGAGATCCTCAGAGCGGCGGCGCTCGATACCCACCCCCCGCTCTACTACTGGACGCTCAAGGCTTGGAGCGAGGTCTTCGGCGCCTCCGAGCTTGGGCTGCGCTCGCTCTCAGCAGTCAGCGGCGTGGCTGCTGTCGGGCTGACGTGGTTGATCGGACGCAAGCTGTTCGGTCGGCTGCCAGCGACGCTCGCGGCCGTGCTGCTCGCGGTCGCGCCGCTGGGTGTGTACTACTCGCAAGAAGTGCGCATGTACACCCAGGTCACCGCGCTGGCGATGCTTGCCGCGTACGCGTACGTGCGCCGCGGCGACTGGCTGTACGCGATTGCTGGCATTCTGACGCTGTATTCGCAGTACCTGGGCATTGCCATCCTGGCTGCGCTCAATCTGCACGCGCTCGTGTGGTGGCGCACACGGTCCCGGCGAGAGTGGCTGATGACTGAGTGCACGCTGGCGCTGCTACTGTGGCTGATGCCGCTCGGGCTGGTGCTTGCGCTCGGACTCCGTTCGGGGCTGTTCGAGGTGCGCTATCTGGTGCTCAGCCTGCCCGGCTTGATGTTGCTGGCCGCGCACGGCATCACGCGCTTGTTGCGTCTGCCGGCACTCACGGCCGCCGCTGCTGCCCTGCTCGTGGTGCCCGCGAGTCTGGCGTTGTCGCAGCAGTACTTCGAGCCCGCGCTGGCGCGGGACAACTATCGAGGCCTCGTACAGACCATTGAAGATGGTGCTCGGCCGACTGACGCGGTGGTCTTGTCGGCGCCCAACCAGACCGAGATCTTCACCTACTACTACCGCGGTGACCTGCCGATGTACCCGTTGCCGGCGCAGCGGCCGATCGACGCCGACGACACGCGGCGGCGGTTGGAGGCGATCCGCTCAGGGCACGAGCGCGTGTGGCTTGTGCAGTGGGCGATGAACGAGGCCGATCCGCGCGGCGTCATTCAGAATTGGCTTACCGAAAACGGGTTCAAGGCGACGCATCAGTGGTATGGCTCGGTGCAATTGGCGTTGATCGGCTTTGCGCCGCCGAATGCGCCGACAGAGCGCCTCGATGTCGAGCTCGATAACGGGATTGTGCTGGAGGGCTACCGCTTGCCTTCGCGGACCTTGAAGCCAGGCGAGACGTTGGCGCTGACCCTGGTGTGGCGGGCTGAAGGGCCGACCGCGACACCGTGGAAGGTCTTTACGCACCTGGTGGACGGAGAGCCAAGTGTGGTCGCCCAGCGCGACGCTGAGCCCGCCGACAACCTGCGGCCCACGACTGGCTGGAAGCCTGGTGAGCGCATCGAAGACAACTACGGCATCCTGGTGCCCGATGAGCTGCCTGCCGGCGCGTACATGCTAGAGATAGGCATGTATAGCGGCGAGCAGCGTGCGCACTTCGATGGTCAGGGCGACCACCTGGTGCTTGGGCAGGTCCAGGTCACGCCCTAAGCGCCTTCGCGGGTTTCGGCTAGTTTTCCCGCGGGATCCCCGCGGAGCCAGAACGCGCAGGCAGCGCGAGGTAGCTGGCGCCGTGTCGGCCGACGGTGCCGGCCGCCCAGTCCAACTTCCCGTTATGTTTCGGAGCCGGACGGCGCGCGAAGCGCGAAGACGGCTAAGCGGTGGCGGCCGGGATCGGCGTTTTGGGTAGCGCTACGAAGAAGGTGGTGCCCGCGCCGGGTTCGCTCTCGGCCCAGATGCGCCCGCCGTGGCGGGTGATGATCTCCTTGCTGATATAAAGCCCGAGGCCCATGCCACCGGTGCGGCGGGAGACGGGATCCTCGGCCTGATAGAACAGGCCGAACACCGCGTCGAGCTGGTGCTTCGGGATGCCCACGCCCGAATCGTGCACGCTCAGCTCGACGCTGTCAGCCTTCTCGACGACACCAACGTCGATCCGTCCGCCGTCGGGCGAAAACTTGATCGCGTTGGTGACCAGGTTATCGAGCACCTGCTCCAGGTGATCACGGTCCACCGGCAGCGGTGCCCCGCCTGCCCGACTCAAGTCCACTTCGATCTGATGTTGTGCAGTAGTCAGCTGTAAGCGCGTAGCAACGTCCTGGACCAGCTGCCCGACAACCACAGGCTCGAGATGAAACTCGAGCTTGCCCGACTCAATCCGAGACACGTCCAGCAGCTCGTCGACAAGTCGTCCCAGCCGCGCCGTCTGCGAATTCAGCAGCTCGAGCCGCTCGATGTGCGCGCGTGTCTCATCGCCCCATTCGTCGGCACTAGGGTGACCCTGGGCCAAGCGCCGCTGCAGCCGCCGCAACAGGACCTGCGCCAGCCCAGAGATGGACGTCAGTGGCGTCTTCAGCTCGTGCGAGGCCATGGACAGGAAGCGCGACTTCAACCGGTCCAGGTCCTGAAGCTGTTGCACGTGCTCCTGCGCACTGCGGTACAGCGTGGCGATCTCCTCGTTGGCGCGCGCGAGCTCGTCCATACGCTGCTGCAGCGCCGCAGTCGCCTCGTCGACTCTGTGTTGCAGATCACGATTCAGGTCATGAATCGTCGCGTTGGCCGCCTCGAGGTCCGTCAGGCGCCCCTTCAACGTGATCCCCAGCTTGCGGCGCTCGATGCCGCGCGCGACCACGGCGCGCAGCTCGTCCACATCACACGGCTTGATCAAATAGTCGTAGGCGCCTTCGCGCAGGGCCTTGATGGCGGACTCCAGCGAGGCATAGCCAGTCAGGATGATCGAGACCGCGTCCGGCTGGACGCGGCATACCTCGCTGACGATGCTCAAGCCGTCAACCTCGTCGAGCCGCAGATCAGTCAGCACCAGGTCGAAGGATGCCTCGTGCAGCTTGCGCAGCGCGTCGGAACCCGACGTCGACGTCGAGACGTCGTAGCCATCCATCTCCAGGATGGCGCCCATCGTCACGGCGACGCTCTCCTCGTTGTCGACGACGAGCAGCTTACCGGTCGCCATGCTGCTCCGCCGGTCCGGCGATCGGCAGCGCAACGCTGAACGTCGTGCCGCGACCCTCACGACTGCGCAGCTTGATCGAGCCGCCGTGGGCCTGGACGATGCCCTGCGAGACCCACAGCCCGAGCCCGTTGCCCTTCTCGTCCTTGGTCGAGAAGAACGGCTCGAAGATATGTGGCAGGTGCTCCTCCGGAATGCCCTTGCCCGTGTCTCGAATCTGAATGTGCACCGAATCGGACATCAAGAACTCTGGATCGGCGCCGTGTGAGACACGCGTGGACACCGTGATCGTGCCGCCGTCGGGCATCGCCTGCTGGGCGTTCAGCAGCAGATTGAGCAACACCTGCTTGAGTTGATCGGCCGAGGCAATGACGTGCGGCAGGTCCGGATCAAGGTCCTTTTCGACACGCACCCGGTTCTGGCGCAGGTGTTTGTCGATCAGCCCTTCCGCCTCCTCGATCAGCCGATTGATATCCGTCGGCTCCATGCGCGGCGGGCGGTAGAAGCCCAGCATCTGGCGCAGGATGCGCGAGACACGATCGGTCTCCTTGGTCGCTATCTGCAGAAACTTGTAGTTCGCGTCGTCTTGCGGGATCTTGTTGGTGAGCAGGTAGAGCGAGTTCTTGATCGCTTCGAGTGGGTTGTTGATCTCGTGCGCGATCGACGCGGCGAGCCGCCCGGTGGCCGCCAGCTTTTCCGAATCGAACAGGATCTGCTCGATGCGCCGCCGTTCGAGCTCGCGCAGCCGCGACACGTCTTGCATGACCGACACCGTCGCGGCCACGGCGCCGACGTCGTCGCGCACCTCGGTCGAGGTCACGGCCATCGTGAGCGGCTCGCGCGTGTCGGGATCGGTCAGCACGATCTCGCCACTCATGCCCTGGGCCGGATCGAGGCGCAGCTGGGAGACGAACGATGTGAAGCGGGCCTCGTTGCTCAGGCACACTTGGGCGCGCTTGCCGCGCGCGCTGTCCAGTGGTGAGGCCTGGAGGAGGCGCATCGCCTCGTGGTTCATCAGGATCGGCTGGTTTTCGAAGTCGAGCAAGAGGATCGGATTGGGCACGCTGCGCATGATCAGGTTGAGCCGATCGCGCTCGAGTCGGATTTCCTCCTCCGCCGTCTGCAGGCGATGGACGTTCTGGGTCACCTGCTCGGTGGCGTGGCGCAGGTCGGTGATGTTCTTGAGCGCGACGACCGTGCCACGCGACCCGTCGAAGTAGTTCGTCGCGGGCAGGGTGATCATCTCGAACAGCAGGTCCGTGCCTTCGATCGGGTCGACCAGCGTCAACTCGGGCGTATCGCGCACCTGGACTTGTCCGAGCTTGGCCTTGCTCAGCGCTGCGGTGAACATGAAGTTGTTCATCCGGATCGCGCGACCCTTGCCTTCACTGTCGCCCTGGCTGCTCTTGAACAGACTCTCCGCGCGCACGTTTTGCAGGATGATGTCGTTGTTCGCGTCGGTCAGGATGACCGGGTCGGCCACGCCGTTGACCATCCAGAACAGCCACTCTTTCTCGACGGCCTGCTGGTCGCTCGAATCCTTGAACGTCTGGACGTTGCTCGCGCGGACGACCGCCGTGCCAGCGGACATCGCGAACGGCAGCAGCCGCTCGATATCGGCCTCGCTGATCGGCTCCTGCTTGCTCAGGATGACCACACCCACCGCGGGCACGTCACGCCCTTGCCAGGTGGCCAGCTCGAATTCTTCCGAGGTGCTGCGTAGCGGAACGATCGCCAAGCTGGCCATCTCCATCTCGAGCAAAAGCCCCTGCAGGTGCTCGGGCAGGGCCGCTTCGGAGCGCACGTTCTCGACGCGCAGCGGTGTGCTTTCGCGCAGCGCGATGACCAACGGATTGTCGACCTCGGTCAGCGGTACTTCGAGCGACTGGGCCATCGCCTCGGGCACGTTCAGCCCGATCGTGCCGCGCAGCGCGCCGCCTGCTGGGTCATAGAGGGCCACCACGGCGCGCCGATAGCCGAGCGCGCGTGACAGCCCCTCCAGCATCGGGATCAGCGTTTCGCGCGGGTCGACGGGTTGGACAACCGCGCTCTGGACCGATTGCGGTCCAACCGGCGGCGGGCCCTGTCCGCTGGTGGTGGTCTGGGGAGCCGCGCTGCGCGATTCGGTGACTTGCTTCAGCATCGCCAGGCGCCGGAGAGACTAGGGGATGCGCTCCTGCGCCGCACGCTCGACCGCTGCCGCTTCGGCGCCGATGATCTCCTCGTGCGCCGTCACGGGCGCCAGCGGCGGACGAGCGACCGGGGCGGTGATACCCATTGCCTCGGGATAACGCAGGTACGTATCGATCGAGGCCACCACCACACGCGCCTCCACTGTACTCAGGTCGATGCCGACCCGTGAGACGCGCACCCACGCATCGATGACGATGCCCTTGTCCAGGACGCGATCGAGGACATCGATGAGACTGGTGCCGCCTGGGGCTCGTTCAACGGGAGGCATGTGGGTGGTTCACCTCTTTCGTGTGCGGGATGGTCGAGCTGGTGGGGGAGGCGTGGTGGTTGGCGGGATGGTGGCGGCGAGCAAACGCTCGAGCTCGACGATGCGGTTCTCCAGTCGCATGATGGTCGTGGTGCGTTCCTCCTGAGCGACGAGCGGGTCGTATCGCCCGCCGCCAGTTGAGTCCGATCTGTTCGGCCTTGTCGATCGAGCACACCAGGAATCGGATGCGGATCGTCAGCAGCTCGACAATTCGCCAGCGAGATGCGGACGTCGCCGGCGACGACGAGGCCTTTATCGAGGATACGGTCAAGGATGTCGACCAGCGTTGTGCCAGCCTCGTCCTTCATTCCTCCCTCGTCGCTACGGCCACGAAGCTGTACGGCGGCCACGGACCATTGACCAGTATACGGACGCGGCGTTGTTCATCGGCGTCAGGTACGCGCTCGACCAACTGTGGCGCCGCTCGTGGCAGACGCTCGGAACACCAACCCAGGACCTCGGTTTGAACCCAACGCACCTCCAGGTACCGCGTCACGCACACACGTGCTTGTCGCTTCGCGTTTGCCGAACCGCGCGCGCGGTTGAGCGAAAAGCGCGTGGCGGTCATGCAGCGGAGCAATTTTACAAAGAAGAACGTCTTACACTACGGCGGAACGTTCGAGCTGCAGGCGAATAGTGACGAAATTATAGGGCGGCCATGGGCCTGTATAGCGGAACGATAACTTGCCCTCGTAGCGCAGCGCGATCTCCTGCACCTTCTGGTCGAAAATGGACGCTTTGTCGCGTTCTACCAGAAACGCCGCGTTCAAAATCATTTTGTCGCCAATAGGCTTGTTTGACCGCGAAGCAACGGCGGCCTCGCGCAGGTGCTCGTAGATGTCACGTACAAAGGCGTCTGACTTGTCCGCCAATGCTTGTTCTTGCATCCGCCCAAGCTGCATGCGCGCGAAGTATGTCGACGACTGCTGGTTCTTGGCAATTTCTTCCTTGAGACGACGAATGTCTTCGTTGTCGCGCTCGACGTCAGCCATGACCTCTTCCCGAGTCCAGTTGACCTTCAACCCAAACTCGAGTTTGTCCTTCATTTTGACCAGCACATCGCGCAACGCGTCGTACGTATCTTCGAGGAACTCGACAGTATCTTTTTGGGTGCGGCACAACGTGCCGAAGCTCATCGGGACGGGCGTGAAGCCTTCCTCGATGGTGACCTCGTTGACGTGCTCGTGGGCGAGCGCATTCTCGCGCGTGGGGTCGTAGACGACGAGTGGCGTGCGACTGACGACGGCCGCGAGGTCCTTGTAGTGAAGGGTGTACACGTCGTCGCCGCGACCGCCGATGCCGATCTTGCCGAAGGTGCGCGGCTCGGCGCACTCGATAATCGAGTACACGTAGATGCCGGAGTCAGCTTGGGGGTCGGGGGTCGGGGACTGGGGGGCGGTGGTGATCTGTGTCCCCGGCGCTACCGATTCCATGGGGACAATCGTAGCACTGCCGGCCCTGTCCCCCGACCCCCGACCGCCTCGCTCGCTAGAGCGATTCGGCCTTCTGCGATGCTTCTTCGATGGTGCCGACGTACATGAAAGCCTGCTCGGGCAGGTGGTCCCACTTGCCCTCGAGCAGCTCTTTGAAGCTGCGCACGGTGTCGGCCACGGAGACGTACTTGCCGGGGGTGCCGGTAAACACCTCGGCAACAAAGAAGGGCTGGCTGAAGAAGCGCTCGATGCGCCGCGCGCGCGCAACGGTGAGCTTGTCCTCATCGCTCAACTCGTCGATCCCGAGGATGGCGATGATGTCCTGTAGGTCCTTGTATTTCTGCAGCACGCGCTGCACCTCACGCGCAACGCTGTAGTGCTCCTCGCCGACCACGCGAGGCGTCAGAATTGTCGACACAGAGCCGAGTGGATCGACCGCCGGATAGATGCCGCGCTCGGTGATCGCCCGCTCCAGCGTGATGGTCGCATCCAGATGCGCAAAGGTCGTCGCCGGAGCAGGGTCGGTGTAGTCGTCAGCAGGCACATAGATCGCCTGCAACGAGGTGATCGAGCCACGCTTGGTCGACGTAATCCGTTCCTGCAGCTGGCCCATCTCATTGGCCAGTGTCGGCTGATAGCCCACCGCGCTGGGCAAACGACCGAGCAGCGCCGACACTTCGGACCCGGCCTGGGTGAACCGGAAAATGTTGTCGATGAAGAGCAGCACGTCGCGACCTTCGTCGCGGAAGAATTCTGCGAGGGTGACGCCCGTCAAACCGACGCGCTGGCGCACGCCAGGCGGCTCGTTCATTTGGCCGAAGACGAGCGCGACCTTGTCGAGCACGCCAGACTCGGTCATCTCGCGATAGAGGTCGTTGCCTTCGCGGCTGCGCTCGCCGACGCCCGCGAAGACCGAGTAACCGCCGTGCTGCTGGGCGACGTTGCGGATCAGCTCCTGGATGATGACGGTCTTGCCAACGCCCGCGCCGCCGAAGATCCCGATCTTGCCGCCTTTGCGGAACGGCGCGATCAGATCGATGACCTTGATGCCAGTCTCGAACTGCTCGGGCTGGACTGCCTGATCGACCAACGATGGCGCCGGCCGATGGATCGGGTAGTGCTGATCGGCGTTGACGGGCCCTTTGGCGTCGATCGGCTCGCCCAACACATTGAAGAGCCGTCCCAGCGTGGACGGACCGACGGGGACGGTGATCGGCGAGCCCGTATCGCGTACCTCGACGCCGCGCCGCAAGCCGTCGGTTGGACCCATGGCGACTGCCCGGACCATGTTGTTGCCCAGGTGCTGCTGGACTTCGAGCACCAACTTGCCGGTCCCCCGCTCAATGCCCTTCATGGCCGCGCTGCTACTGGCCGCGCCGTCGGTGCTCGTGCTGACGGTCGCACTCAAATCGATTTCGAGCGCGAAGTAGATCTCGGGCAGGTGCTCGGGTGAGAACTCGACGTCGACCACGGGGCCGATGATCTGCACGATGTGGCCGATGTCCGTCGCGCCGCTTTGCGTTGGTGCTGGAGCAGTCAGGGTCATGGTTTCTTCTAGTGTGTCATCCCGAGGCGAGAAACGAGCCGAGGGATCTCGCGGGCGTGGCGCTCGCTGTTGTGCGAATGTCGGACAGGCGAGATCCCTCGCAAGCTCGGGATGACATTCCCCTTTCTAGCGGCTGCTGGCCGCCATGGCTTCGGCCGCGGAGGCGATCTCAGTCACCTCGCGCGTGATGTTCGCTTGACGCACCTTGTTGTAGGTGAGTGACAGGCTATCGACGAGCTCGTTCGCGTTTTCGGTGGCATTGCGCATCGCCACCATCTGCGCACTGAAAAATGAGGCGGCCGTTTCCAGCAGCGCCTGATAGATCTGGACCTCGACGTAGCGCGGCAACAGCTGCTCGAGGATGCTAATTGGATCGGGCTCGAAGATGTAGTCGAGGCGCCGCTGTGGTGCCTCGGCATCGGCCGCCTGTTGGGGCGGCGCGATGGGCAACAGCTGGACGACTTCGGGGCGCTGGGTCAGCGTCGACACGAAGCGCGGATAGACCAGCACGGCGCGGTCCATCACTCCGCTCATGTAGCTGTCCATGATGACCCGCGCGATCGGGATTACCTCGTCGTAGGTCACCCGGTCCGTGATGCCCGTGAACGTGCCGAGGAGCTTGCGCCCGCGGCGGACCAGGAAATCCTGGCCCTTGCGTCCGACGGTGATGATCTCGACATCGTGGCGTTCGGCGTCGACTTGGGCGATGACCTCCGTCCCGCGCCGGATGATGTTCGTGTTGAGCGGGCCGGCCAGACCGCGATCGGGCGTCACCAGCAGCACGCCGACGGTGTCGATCGGTCGCTGCGCGAGCAGTGGATGCAGTGTGGCGCCGGCGCCAGCGGCCTGGCCGGCCAGCTCGGCGATCAACGCGCGCATCGCCTCGGCATATGGCCGTGCTGCGGTCACCCGCATTTGCGCCCGCCTGAGGCGCGACGCGGCCACCAGTTCCATGGCCTTGGTGATCTTGGCCGTATTTCTTACCGACCTGATACGTCTCCTGATGTCCCTTAGCGATGGCATCAGTTACGCCCCGACCCAAAGAGGGCTCAAATAACAACCTGTTTCTTGAACTCTTCAATCGCGCTGCGTAAGGCGGCAATAGTATCGTCCGAGAGCGCCTTGTCGTTCATAATCGTCTCGAGCAGCTCGGGATGCGCGGTCTCTATGAAACGATGGAACTCGTTTTCCCACTGCCGCACCTTGTCGATCGGCACGTCGTCCAGGAAGCCGTTGGTCAGCGCGTAGATGATCGTGACTTCCTTCGCCAGGGAGAACGGCGCGAACTGCTGCTGCTTGAGCACTTCCTGAGAGCGCAGGCCACGCTCCAACTGAGCACGCGTGGTGCGGTCCAGGTCAGAGGCGAACTGCGCGAACGCGGCCAGCTCGCGGAACGCGGCCAGCTCGAGTTTCATCTTGGCCGCGACCTGCTTCATCGCCTTGGTCTGCGCCGACGAGCCCACGCGCGACACCGAAATACCCACGTTCAAGGCCGGCCGAATACCCGCGTAGAACAGGTCGGGCTCGAGATAGATCTGGCCATCGGTGATCGAGATGACGTTCGTCGGGATATACGCCGACACGTCGTTAGCCTGGGTCTCGATGAGGGGCAGGGCCGTCAGCGAGCCGCCGCCGTACTCGTTAGACAGCTTCGCCGCGCGTTCCAGCAATCGCGAGTGCAAATAGAACACGTCACCGGGGTAGGCCTCACGGCCAGCCGGTCGACGCAGCAGTAGCGAGATCTGACGGTAGGCCCAGGCGTGCTTGCTCAGGTCGTCGTAGACGATGAGCGCGTCTTTGCCTTCCCACATGAAGTACTCACCCATCGCGCAGCCGGCAAACGGGGCCAGGTACCACAGCGGCGCCGGATCCTGGGCGGAGACGGCGACGACGATGGTGTGCGCCATCGCGCCTTCCTGCTCGAGGATGTTGACGACCTCGGCGATCGACGACGCCTTCTGCCCAATGGCCACGTAGATACAGATCAGGTCGCCACCGCGCTGATTGATGATCGCGTCCAGTGCGACCGCGGTCTTGCCCGTCTGACGATCGCCGATGATCAGCTCGCGCTGACCGCGACCGATTGGGATCATGGCGTCGATGGCCTTGATGCCCGTCTGCACCGGGGTGTTCACGGGCGAGCGGAGCACCACACGCGGTGCGATGACTTCGACCGGGCGAACGTTTTCTTTGGCCGTCCCGAGTGGTCCTTTGCCGTCGAGCGGCTCGCCGAGCGGATTGACCACCCGACCGATCAGCTCTGGGCCAACGGGCACCGAGGCAATGCGACCGGTGCGGCGCACCTCGTCGCCTTCTTCGATGTCCGTATACGGACCGACGACCATGACGCCGACTGACTCTTCTTCGAGGTTGAGGGCAATGCCCATCACGTTCTGCTTGGTGAAATGGACAAGCTCGAGCGCGCCCACGTTGCCCAGGCCGTAGACACGGGCAATGCCGTCGCCGACCTGCACCACAGACCCGACTTCCCGCGTCTCGACGGCGGACGAGAAGTTCTTGATCTGTTGAACCAGGATGGAGTTGATCTCTTCAGTGGGTGCTGCCATACGTACCTCGAGTGAAGCTGTCAGCCGTCAGCCGTCAGCCGTCAGCTGACTCTTGCTAATCGTACGATTCATGTGGTTACTCGCGGGTTTCGCTGCATGGGTGTGGGTTGCTGATAGCTGATGACTGATAGCTGACAGCTAAGGGCTCGCCAGCGCGCGGCGCAGTCGTTCCAGTCGACCGCGCACGCTATCGTCGATGAGCTGATCGCCGACGCGCGCGACAACGCCGCCGATGATGTTCGGATCGACGCGCGCGCGAATAGTAATCTGCTGTTGCTCGCGATGCAGGTACGCCGCCAGGCGCTGCGCGATGACCTGCTCCATCTGCGCATCCAGCGGCACCGCGGTCGTCACCTCGGCGGTGAGAATGCCGCGCCGCTTGTTGATCAGGTTGCGCAGCGCTTCGGCAATGCCCGGCACTTCGTCGAGTCGATCCCGGTCGGCGACGATATTCAGAAAGCTGCGCACCTCTCGCGGCACATCAGGCAGCAGCCGATCCAGGGCGGCGCGCTTGTCCGCGGTGGACACGGTCGGACTGGTGAACACGATGCGCGCGCTGGACATGCGCATGATGCGGGCAAGCTCGTCCAGCGTTTGCAGCCAGATGTCGAAGTCGTTCGACTCCGAGGCGACCGTGAACGCGGCCGAGGCGTAGCGTTTTGCCGTCGCGCTGACAGCCACGTGGGTTTAGCGCGACGAGCCCACGGACCCGTTGCCGGCGCCCGTGTCGGTGGTCAGGAACTGCTGGACGAGCGTGCGCTGCGCATTGCTGTCCAGCGCGTTGCGCGTCACGCGATCGACCGCGGTCACGATCATATCGGCCAACTGCGAGCGCACCTCCGCCATCATCTGGCGGTGCTCCTGCTCGGCGGTCGCCTGCGCGGCAGCGATGATCCGATTCGCCTCGTCCTGGGCCCGCCCGGCCGCCTCGCCGATGATGCGCTTGGATTGCTCTTCAGCGCGCGCACGGATCGCTTCGGCTTCGCGACGGGTCTCGGCGAGCAGCGCCTGGCGATCTGCCTCGGCCTGTTCGGCTGCGCGTCGGGCCTGGTCGGCCTGCTCCATGCTCTCGCGCACGCGCCGCGCGCGGTCGTCGAGCATGGTGACGACCGGCTTGTAGAGCACCAGCCGCAGCAGCACCAGCAGCACGATGAAGTTGATGGCGTGCCAGATCAAGCCTGGCACGTTCAGCCCGAGCGTACCTGTGACTGCTTCCATGAAGGTGCTCTAGCCAGAAATCCTTCCGACCAGGATGAACGCGATGACTAGCGCGTAGATCGCGATGGCTTCGGCGAAGCCCAAGCCGATCAGAAGAGGCACCAGGATCGGGCCAATGACCTCGGGATTGCGGCCGATGGCCTCCATCGCCTTGCCGACGCCGTAACCGACGCCAATGCCCGGGCCAATGGCCCCAAGGCCGATGGCGAGTGCCGGCGCCCATGCGTTTCCGAAGGAGGCAGTTGCCGCAGCCTGGGCGAAGAAACCGAGCTCAGAAAACACGCGTGAACCTCCAGGGTCCGGGTTGTCGGCGGCTAAACGGGTTGGCCATGCGAGGCGGCCGCCATCTCACTTTCCAGCGAATGTGTGTCGTGTCCGTGTGTTTCCTCGTGGACCGTCGCAATGCTCAAGAACACCAGGCTAAGCATCGAGAAGATCAATGCTTGGATCAAGCCCACAAACAGCTCGAGAGCAATGAAGACGAACAGCACGAACGGCGCGACGGTGAGCATTGTTGCAAGCAGCACTTCACCGGCGAAGATGTTGCCGAAGAGTCGGAAAGACAGCGACAACGGGCGTGTGAAGATCTCGAGCCAGCGCATCGGATTGGGGATCAACAGCCCCTTGAAGTAGCCCAACAAGCCCAGGGACTTCAACTCGAAGAACTCCGCGATGGCAATCATCATGATCGCCATCGCCGCGGTGACATTCAGGTCGCTATCGGATGAGCGAAGCAGCGGCACGACGTGGCCTGCTTCGTTGCGCACCGTCACATAGCCGATCGGCAGCGTGCCGAACCAGTTCGAGAACAGAATGAACAAGAAGGCGGTCGCGATCAACGGCATGAAGCGACGACCGCGCCGCCGGCCCATCGTCTGTTCGGTGATGCCCACCCACAGCTCGACGATGAGCTCCCAGAAATTCTGGAGACCGCGCGGCATGAGAGCCATGTTGCGCGTCGAAAAATACGCGAACAGGACCAGGATTGCGATCACGATCCAGGCAGTCAGGATGGAGTTGGTGACGGGCAGGCCAAAAATATGGAAGAGCAGCTCGGCCGGCGGCTGTGGCGCCTCGGTCGCGGCCTCGGCAGCGTGCGCGGCTTCGCCCGCGTGTTCCTGGGCAAAGAAGCCCAGCATGCCACTCAGCATGCGCTGAAGTTGCGCCCCCTTGTAGCTTGCTTTCTTGGTTGCTCAGACACTGCCCAAACCACCCGGTAAGGGAACGCCCAGCCCGACGAAGGCGGCCCGCCAGGGCGAACCCTACGGGGAATCGACTCGGTGCTTCTGCTTGCAGTATCTCGTCTAGCAGCTTGCTGCGTCATCGTCGTCCGGCGCTGACTCCGTTGTCCGCGCACGCCACTCGGTCTCACCCTTGCGCAGGGTGGCTCGATAGAGCCGGACGGCACTGGTGCTGGCCGCCACGAGGCCGAGGAGCACGCCTATGAGGGTGAAGATGATCCCAGTCTTGAGCCGGCTATCCACCCATTGGCCCGCCAGAAACCCCAGCACAACTGAGATCGCCAGCGAGGCGCCAAAATAGGACGCGACGGCAAGAGACTGGATGATGCCTATCGTCGGCCTTTGACGGTCTAGCGGCGATTTGGCCATGCCCGGTCGCGTTTCCGCGTGGCAATCTGAGTGTAGCAGAGAACGTTACGCCGCCGATGTCGCGCTCTCGTGTGCGCTGAGCTTGTAGCCCGAGCCGCGCACCGAAACAATCGCGGGCGCGGGCATCGACGCGCGCTGCAGTTTGACTCGCAATCGGCGCACATGGACGTCAATGGTCCGACCATGGTTCACGTCGCTATAGCCCCACACCTCGTGCGCGAGCTCGTCGCGCGACAGCACCTGATCCGGCCGGGACGCCATAGCCGTGATCAGTCTGAACTCGGTCGGTGTGAGTGACAGCAGCTCGTCCCCGAGCTGTACGCGGTGCCGCGCCGGCTCGACGAGCAGGTCGCCCACGCGCAGCTCTGGTGGTTGGGGTGGCCGCACCGTGGCCGCGCTCGGCGGCGCACGCCGCAGTACGGCTTCGACGCGCGCCAGGAGATCGTCCAGCTCGAACGGTTTGTGGACGAAATCGTCGGCACCGAGCTTGAGCGCCAGGATCGGGTCGCGCTTCCGATTGGTCGCGCTGCAGATGACGATCGGGACTTTGGCCGCTGACTTGAGCGTGTAGCACAGCACCAGACCGTCGATGTCGGGCAGGATCAGGTCGAGCAGGATCATGTCTGGCCGCGCGCGCTCGAGCTTGCTGCGCGCGTCGGCGCCGTCGATGGCGTGGCACACGCGATACCCAGCCATGTCCAGCGCCTCGATCAGCGCGCGGGCGATGGGCGCGTCGTCCTCGACGACGAGGATTGTCGCCCGGCCCCCGTGCGGTAACGACATGTGCTCGGGAGTGTAAACCAGGGGTCAGGGACCAGGGGTCAGGGATCAGGAGTTTTGGGCAGTTTGCCGGCGGCCAACACGCGCGCCTGCCGAAACGGTAAACGTCGTTACACTTGGCAGGTCTGTACCGGGCAACCCCTGATCCCTGGCGCCTGACCCCTGACCCCTGATCCGTAAACCAGGGCCTACGCGTACTCGATCTCGGCTGCGGCGCCGGCCAGCTCGCGCTGCACCTCGCCGGCGCCGGTGCAGCCGCTGTGCTCGCACTCGACGTGTCCGAGCAGATGCTCGCACTCGCGCGCGTCGAACGCAGCCATCCGCGCGTGACGTATCGGCGCCAGGCGATCGAGGACGCCGACTTTCCAGCTGAGCAGACGGACCTGGTCGTGAGCACGCTCGCGTTCCACTACGTGGCCGACTATGCCGGCCTGGTGCGCCGCATTGCGCAATGGCTCGTGCCAGGCGGACGGCTGGTGTTCTCGACCGAGCATCCCATCTATACCGCGCGCCTGCCAGACCTGGGCTGGGCTGTGGACGCCGACGCGCGACGGTACGGGTGGACCATCGACCACTACGCGGACGAGGGCGCGCGCACCGAGCATTGGTTCGTCGAGGGCGTACGCAAGTACCACCGCACGATGTCCAGCCTGATCAACGGCCTCATCGCCGCCGGCCTCGTGCTCGAGCGGATGGTCGAACCGACGCCAGGCGAGGAGTTTCTGGCGCGCACGCCCGAAGCCCTCGACGAGCGGCGGCGGCCGATGTTCCTGCTGCTGCGCGCGCGCCGCCCTGCTGAGCACTAACCACTAACCACTAACCACTAACCACTAAGCCGTGCCGAACTGACGGTCGCCCGCGTCGCCCAGGCCGGGCACGATGTAGCCAATGTCGTTCAGGCGTTCGTCCACGGCGCCGACGTGGATCGGGACATCCGGATGCGCCCCGCTCAGGCGCGCGACGCCCTCGGGCGCGGCCAGCAGGCCGACGTACTTGATGCGCTCGCAGCCCCAGCGTTTCAGGATATCGACGCTGGCCTCGGCGGTCCCGCCCGTCGCCAGCATCGGGTCGAGCACGATCGACAGCTGCACGCGGTTCGGCGTCGGCAGACGGTTGTAGTACTCAACCGGGTGCAGGGTCCGCTCGTCGCGGTACAGCCCGATGTGCCACACCTCGGCGGTCGGAATCATCTCGAGCACGCCTTCGACCATGCCCAGCCCGGCGCGCAGAATGGGCACCAGCCCGATTTTGGTCCGCAGCATCTCGCCGTGGGCGGTGCCCATCGGCGTCGGGATGGTTTCGTCGACCAGCGACAGGTCGCGCGTGGCCTCGTAGCACAGCAGCATCGACAGCTCGCGCACCAGCTCGCGGAACTTTTTGGGATGCGTCTCGACGTGCCGCAGCAGCGCGACCTTGTGTTTGACCAGCGGGTGCTCGGACACAACGAGCATCGTGCGGCGTGATTCTAGAGGTCGCGCGCGAACACGAGTGCGCGCACGTCGCGTGCGCCGGCGCCCGACAGAACGTCGGCGCACGCCGACAGCGTGGCGCCCGTGGTGGCTACGTCGTCGACAAGCAGGACGCGTTGGCCGTCTACTCTTCCTCGAGCCGTCATGGCACCAGTCAGGTTGGTTGCACGGTCAGCCGCATTGAGCCTCTGCTGAGCGGGTCGGTTGTGCCGGTCCAGGATGTCAGTGCGCAGCACGCCCCGGACGATCGGCAGGATCTCGACGCCAAGCAACTCAGCCTGGTTGTAGCCTCGCTCGCGACGGCGCTGGCTGGAGATCGGCACTGGCACGACCACGTCGGCCACAAGCGGCTGCGTCGCGATGTGCTCGCGCAGAAGCTCACCCACTAAGGGCGCGACGTTGCGCCCGCCGCGAAACTTCAGGCTGTGCACCGCGGCCCGCGCTGCGCCCTCATACGCGCACACCGCCCGAAGCGAGCTCAGCGCTGGCGACAGCCGCCGGCAGCCACGGCACTCGCGGCTCGTGCCGCGCGGCAGCGCACACCGCGGACAGACCTGCCGCAAGTACGGCAATTCCTCACGACACGCCAGACACAGCAGCGTGCCGCGTCGCGCGCAGCCAAGGCAGCGCCTGGGAAACAGCAGCTCGGCCAACAACTCGAACACGCGC
>WNFV01005393.1_pt1 | contig 40766 bp, 42 predicted proteins | sample 5400101 | NCBI WGS metagenome assembly WNFV01 (sample SAMN13153361, study PRJNA577476) | soil metagenome | isolation source: 115 cm soil or saprolite under grassland replicate 1 | place: USA:California | collected 2016-06-15 | reverse complement strand
AGGGCGACGAGCGTCGTTGCTTGATCCGGGCTCCCGCTGCGCAAGAGTGCGAATGGTCGACGCCAGGCAGCGAAGACCACGGCGGCGCTGGCGATGCGCAGCCAGGCCACACCGAGTACATCGACCTGGCCGAACAGCAGCACGGCGAACGCTGGGCCGAGATAGTGGAAAACGGCGCTCACCAGGAAATACACATGGGGCGGCAACATCTGACATCAACACTAGAAGGCGCTATCGCTCCGCGGCCATGGCTCATCGCTGGTAGACTGCTCGAAATGCCTGTGAAACACAGCCCGATCGAGTTGAATGGTTTTGAACCGACGCCGCTCGATAGCATCAATCTGCAGATCATCCAGGCACTGCTCGACCAGCCGCGCTCGAGCACCGCCGAGCTCGCCCGCAAAATCGGCATGTCGGCGCCCGCCGTCGCCGAGCGCATCCAACGCCTGCATGAGGTGGGCGTGATTGCCGGCTATCGCCTCGAGATCAACCCGCGCGCGGTTGGACTGCCGCTGGCGGCCTACGTGCGGGTCCGGCCGGGCGCAGGCATGCATGCGCGCGTGGCGGACCTGGCGCGGCGCAACCGGCACGTCGTCGAGTGCCACCGCATCACGGGCGAGGATTGCTTCCTGATGAAGGTCCACGTCGCGGACGTGGCGCACCTCGAGACGGTGCTCGACGAGTTCCTGACCTGCAGCCAGACCACGACGTCGATCGTTCAGTCCTCCCCCGTCACGCTGCGCTCAGTCCCGCTGGCCACAATAGGTCCCTGACCCTGACGCGACCAGTCATTGCGCCGCGCCAGCGCGCTTCAGTAGCGCCTCGCGAGCGCTCGCCAGCCCAAGGCGGGCGCCACGTCGCGCGCGATGCGCTCGAGGACGCGCAGGGTCTGCTGGTGGCTGAGCCGGCCCGGGTCGACTTGAACCAGCAGATCGCCAGCCTGGGCCACGACCTGGTCGCGACTGAGCTGCGCGGCGACCTCTTCGGGGTGGCCGAAGAACAGGTTCATGCGCGCGAACTGCTCGTCCTCGGCGAGTCCGCTCTGGAGTCGCCCTGTGCGCATCAGCGCTTGTGCCTGGCGCAGAACGCCCGCGCGCAGATGCTCGCGTGCCGTGGCGCGATCGTCGGCCGGGTAGACCGTTCTCGATACGCCGACCCGAGGCTCGGCGCCGCCCAGCGCGGACTGATAGGCCGTCAGCATCGGCAGCTGTGCCTGATCGGTTGGCTCGGTGGTGCCAAAGGCCAGCCGCGGAACTAGTAGGCCGAGACCATGCTCACCGGCGAAGCGGGCGCCCTCAACGCTCGATGCGCCGCGCCACAACCGGTCGACCAAGCCGCTGGCTGGCGGCTGAAGGATCGTGCCGCGATCTGACAGCTGCTCGCCAAGCAGGGCGCGTTGGATGAGCGCCATCTTGGCCGAGGCGTCACCGCGCGCACTCACCTGATCCATGCCGAATGCGACGAAGGCATCGGGCTCCGAGGCGCTGCCCAGGCCGAGCTCGAGTCGACCGCCGCTCAGGTGGTCGACGACCGCGGCGTCCTCGGCAACGCGCAGTGGATGCTCAAAGGACAGCGCGACGACCGCTGTGCCGAGGCGGATGCGGCGCGTCCGTTCAGCGGCCACCGCCAGGAACGGGAACGGCGACGGCAGCCGCCCCGTCTCCGGCACCAGGTGATGCTGAGCGACCCAGAACACGTCGTAGCCGAGCTCTTCGGCGGCCACGACCAGGTCGAGCGTGTCCTGATAGAGCTGACGCGGCTCGGCGCCGCCCGTCAAATGGCTCAGAAATCCCAGCCGCATAGCCTGTGGCAAGATCATGCCAGGAATGGCCCAGGCGGAGTCCGCGCGCACGGGGTAGTCGGTCCGTGCCGAGACCGGCATGCCTGGGTTGCTGGTGCCCTGCGATGATTGCGTCTGTGACCGCTCCAACCACGACCTTCGACGTGATCTCTGACCTGGCGGGGGTGCCGCCCAACTCGCCATTGGCTGACCTGCGCGCGCAGCGCCCCGAGGCAACGCAGCATGCGCAAGGCAGTTACGCCGCGCTGTTCGAGACACCGCAGCCGAGTGACCTCAGCGGCGCCGAGCGCCTGGCCGTGGCGGCACATGTCGCCGGGCTGCATCACGCGACCGCTGCCCAGCGCCACTATGCTGGGCGGCTCGGCCCGAGCAAGCCAACTGGCCCACGCTGGACAGCACTGCAGCGCCATGCCGACCTGCTGTCGCTACGGCCGGCTACGGCCACGCCTGACGATCTGCAGGCGCTGGCCGACGCCAGCTTGTCCACGACGGCGATGCTCACGTTGTCACAGGTGATCGCATTCGTCAGCTTCCAGGTGCGGGTGATCGAAGCGCTGCGGCTGCTGAGTGGTGGTGATGGTGATGGCACATCAGTGCCGAGCACGGCAGGTGTGCCCGAGGTGGCTGGCACAGATGAGCCGCCCGGCCGAGTGGTCCGGCCGCCGGCCGATCTGCGGCGACCGACGGCGTTCACCGTCGCCGAGCTGGCCTGGACGCCGTGGCTCGAGCCGATCGAGTTGGCCCATGCGACACCCGAGCAGGCCGCGGCGCTCGACGAGCGGCGCGCCAACTCACCGTATTTCCGTCTGCTGGCGCGCGACGCGCGGGTGCTGGTCGAGCGCACGGCGACCGATCGCGGCATCTTCTATACGCACGGCGGGGCACCGCGCGCGGAGCGCGAGCTGGCCGCGGCGGCGACCTCGCGCCTCAATGGCTGCATCTACTGCACCTCGGTCCATGCCCGCCTGGCAGCCCAGCTAAGCAAGCGCGACGCCGACATTGACCGCCTCCTGCGACTGGGCGTGACCCCGGGCACTGAGCTCGGTTTCGATGACCGTTGGCAGGCCGTCGTCGATCTGGCTGTTGCACTCGCACCGACCCCGCCCATGGCCACCCAGGCGCACGTGCAGCGGCTGCGCGACCTCGGCGCCAGCGAGCTGGAGATACTGGACGTGTTGCAGGCCGGGGCGTTTTTCGCCTGGGCGAATCGGTTGATGCTGACACTCGGCGAGCCATACGTGCCCCACTTGTCATCCTGAGCTTGCGAAGGATCCGCTTGCCGAGACGTTCGTGCTCGCGGATGCTTCGGCTGCGGCCTCAGGATGACAAATAGCAAGGCCGGCGCCTTTAGTCGATAGTCGACTTAATCGATCGAGATTGTATACATGTGTCGCGGTATCGCCCTGCTGCTGGTGGCGTTCGTCGGCGGCTGCGCAGCCCCCGCCGACCCGAATCGCCCGCTCGGAGTAGGCGCAGCCTCTAGCCCGAGAGCTCGCGCTCGAGCGGCGTCCGAAAACGTGGTGTGATGCGGATTGGAGCGATCCACTCGCCCAGCTTGTGCGCGGCCGTGTCAACGGCCACTCTGGCTTCGGCGCCGACATCTTCGAGCAGACGCACGATGACCTCGCCCGACGGACGCTGCGACCAGCCGCCGACGATCTTGCCATCAAGCCAGATCGAGGGTCCGATGTTGCCGGAGCGATCGAAGATGCGCGGGCCATGCGCGCCCAAAAACCACGCGCGGTCCTTCCAGCCCATGGGCGTCGGATCGAGGCCGGGCAGCAGCGCGACCCACGGCTGGCCGGCTCTGGGCGATGCCAGGTCATCAGGCAGCACCACACCCACACCTTCGTCGAGGTCAACCTCAACGGCTCCGATTGACTTCAGCGCCGCGTGGATCTCCCGTGCGGTGAGCCCGGTCCACCAGCGCAGGTCATTCACCGTCCCGGGTCCGAAACTGCCGAGCCAGCGCCGCACCAGCTCCGCCTGGGCGTCGGCGGTCGACCATGCGCGCACCTCGTGGTGCAGCCAGGTATCGATCGGCGCCCAGCGATGCTGACTGCTGATCCACGAGCCGCGCGGTCGCCCGCGCACCACACGGCCGTCAGCGGACATCAGGAACAGCACGCGTGTCGACATCCCGAGGTAGCCCGCGTAGTTCTTGCCCACCGCGAACCGGATGCGCTCGTCCAGCTTGGGTACGGCCTTGGTCAGCTCCGAGGCGAGCGCTTCGCCGCGCGCTTTCAGCTCGGCCAGCGTGTCGCGCTCGACCTCCTCGAGCCAGCGGGCACCGTCCAGCGTGATGCCGGCGCCTTCGAGCAGTTGGATCGTTCTCTTGCGTTCGACGGCGGCGATGGCGGTGGTGCACGCGGCGTGGACGACTGGCATCAGCTCGACGGGCACCACGAACATCGTGCGGCGCATGCCGAGCATGCGAATCAGCGAGCGGTCGTCGTACAGCGCCTGTTCGATCGCCGTGACCTCTGGTGTGCGCATGCGCGCCGCCGCCGACAGAAACACCGTAGCGGCATCGGTCGCATGCAACGCCACCAGATTTTCAGCCACCGCGCGCGGGTTGTCGGCGAGGCAGCCGCATGCCAGTCGCTGGCGCTGGCCGAGCCGGGCGCGTCGCTCCTCGGTCGTGATCTTCGGTCGCGCCGTCACGTCGGCCAGATTAACTGGCGACGGGGATGGGCGGGATGCGGAACAGCTCCACGAAGCGCTCGAAGTGCTGGACCTTGCCTTCGATGCGCACGCTGCCGCTTGCGAGCGCCTCGTCCGGGCTCATCTCGGCAGCGATCAGGCGCTTGAACAAGGGCCCGGCATGGATCACCAGGTCGGCACCCGCCAGTGGGCCAGGGCCGACGTCGAGGGCCCCGTTGGCAATGCGCGCGTGGATCGTCAGGGGGCCGACGTGCAGCTCATAGCTCACGTTCACCGAGTGCGCCGCGGCGGGCTCGAACGTGGCCATGAGCGCCAGGCGCAGCGAGTCGACGGTGAGCATGTCATCCGGCTGGGGATCGCCCAGCGACTTGGCGCCCCAGCGACCAAACAGCAGCACGACGTCTTCGAGCTCGGCGCCATAGGGGGTCAGCTCGTAAACCACACCGGTCGCCGGCCGCGGCAGCACGCGGCGGCGCACGACGCCAACCTGCTCGAGCTCCTTCAGCCGGGTGGCCAGAATATTGGACGGAATGCGTGGCAAACCCTGGCGCAACTCGGTGAAGCGCTTGGGCCCGAGGACCAGGTCGCGAACGACCAGCAGCGCCCAGCGCTCGCCCACGAGCTCGAGGGCGCGGGCGAAGCCGCAGAACTGGTGATAGCTCCGACCGGCCACGCTACCAATACTATTCCACGGTTGACTTCGCGAACCGAGCTTTTCTAAAACAACCGCCGTACTGTTGGCTGACCTTGGAGTACCGTTCCCAGCGTGAGCCGTGAACCGTTTGGTACCGCCCGCGGCCAGCCCGTCGAGCGCTTCTTGCTCGCTAACGAGCGCGGCCTGCGGGTCGCGATTCTCACCTACGGCGGCATCGTCCAGTCGCTCGAGGCGCCTGACCGCAACGGTACGCTGGTGAACATCGTCCTGGGCTTCAACAAGCTCGACGACTACGTCCAGCGCAGCCCGTACTTCGGCGCGCTGATCGGTCGCTTTGCCAACCGCATTGCCCACGCGCGATTCAGCCTCGACGGCAACGAGTACGAACTGCCAGCCAACCAAGGTCCGAACTCACTCCACGGTGGCACCGAAGGCTTCGACAAACGCGTGTGGCAGGTACGCCACGCCGATCATGACCGCTTGCACTTACAGCTCGAGAGCCAAGACGGCGACCAGGGCTACCCCGGCAATCTCGAGATCCAGGTCACCTACATCGTAAGCAAGGAAAATGCGCTCAGCATCGAGTACCGCGCCACCTCGGACCAGCCGACCGTCGTTAACCTGACCAACCACACCTACTTCAACCTGGCTGGCGAGGGCAGCGGCAGCATCGAGGACCACGTGCTGACCCTGCACGCCGAGCGCTTTACGCCCATCGACGCCAAGCTCATTCCAACGGGCGCCATCGAGCCGGTCGCCGGCACGGCGCTGGATTTCCGAATGCCCAAACGCATTGGCGAGCACCTGCGCGCCAGCCATGAGCAGATCGTGCTCGCCCAGGGCTTCGACCACAACTACATCGTCAACGGCAAGGAGGGCACGCTCAGACCGGCAGCGCGCGTCGAAGAGCCGTCGAGCGGGCGCGTCCTCGAGGTGCTGACAACCGAACCCGGCCTGCAGTTCTATAGCGGCAACTTCCTCGACGGAACGCTGGTCGGAACGGCCGGCGCCGCGTATCGCCAGGGCGACGGGTTCACGCTCGAGACGCAGCACTTCCCCGATTCGCCGAACAACCCAGCCTTTCCGTCAACGCTGCTCCGGCCAGGCCATGCGTTCGAGTCGACAACTGTGTTCCAATTCGGCGTGACAAGCCAATGACCCAGCGGTTCGTCTTCCTGCCGCCCCAGACCGAGACCACGCGCGCGTGGGCGGCGCAGCTTCGCGCGGCCCTGCCCGAGCTCGACGTGGTGCTGGCCGACGACATCAGTGCACTGTCCGACGCAGACGCGGCGTTCGGCACGATTCGCGAGCCGGATCTGCACCTGGCAGGTCGCCTGCGCTGGCTGCAGGCGCCGGCCATTGCGCCACCCGCGGGCTACTACTACCAGGCGCTGGTCGAGCACCCGGTGGTCGTGACCAACTTTCGAGGCATCTTCAACGAGCACATCGCGGCGCACATCATGGCCTACGTGCTGGCGTTCGCGCGCGGGTTCCTGCGTTACATTCCATTGCAGCAGCGCGCTGAATGGGCGCCGGCGGAGTTGGACGAAGGCGTGGTCCACCTGCCCGAGTCGACGGCCCTGATCGTCGGCGTCGGCGGTATCGGTGCGGAAACAGCACGGCTATGCGCGGCCTTCGGAATGACCGTGCTGGGCATCGACGCCCGGTTGCGCGAAGCACCGCCGCACGTCGCCGAGCTGCGCGGCCCCGAAGCGCTCGACGAACTGCTGCCACGCGCCGACTTCGTCATTCTGACCATCCCGCACACACCTGAGACCGAGGGCCTGATGAACGCCGCGCGCTTCGGCCGCATGCGCCGGTCGGCGTACTTCATCAACATCGGACGCGGTAAGACGACGCGGCTGGACGACCTGGTTCGGGCGCTGCATGACGGCACGATTGCCGGTGCCGGCCTGGACGTGTACGAGATCGAGCCATTGCCGCCCGAGCACCCGCTGTGGAAAGCGCCCAACGTGCTGCTCACGCCGCACACAGCTGGCTACGGCCCTTATCTCGACGACCGTCGCCTCGAGATCATCATCGACAACGCGCGCCGTTTCGTGGCTGGCCGGCCCTTGCGCAACGTCGTCGACAAGTCCAACTGGTACTGAGGTGCGGCGGCTGCTCGCCGAGCTGGCCGAATTCGGCCGCCAGAACGACGCGCGCGAAACCGAGCGCGACAAACGCATGCTCAACATCACGCCCGAGACCGGCCAGCTCCTGGCGATCCTGGTTCAGGCGATCGGCGCGCGACGTTTGCTCGAGATCGGCACGTCCAATGGTTATTCCACACTGTGGCTGGCGTCAGCGGTAAACGGCCAGATCGACACCATCGATCAGGCTGCTGACAAGTTGGACATGGCGCGCATCAACTTGGAGCGCGCCGAGCTGGTCGATCGGGTGACCTTGCATCATGGCCTAGCGCTGGACGTCCTGCGCCGCCTCGAGCCTGGGTATGACCTGGTCTTTCTGGACGCGGACCGTCCGTCCTACCAGGACTACTTCGAACCGATCGTAAGTTTGCTGCGCCCAGGCGGCCTGCTGGTGACTGACAACGTGGTGTCGCATGCGCACGAGCTGACCGAGTTTGTGGCGCGGCTGAAGGCCGATGCGCGGCTGGACAGCGTGACGGTGCCGATCGGCAACGGTGAAGAGCTGACCTACAAACGCGCATGACGCGCCTCCTGTTCTTGCCGGGCGCCTCAGGCTCGGGGAGCTTCTGGCAGCCGGTTGCTTCACGGCTGCCGGCCGCGTGGCAGAAGGTGTGTCTGGATTGGCCTGGGCTCGGCGAAGTGCCGCCCGATCCGAATGTGACCGAGCTGCAGGACCTCCTGGAGCTGGTCCTTCGCCACACTACAACGGGCCAGTGGACCTGGTGGCGCAGTCGATGGGCGGGCTCGTCGCAATCCAGACCGCGCTGCAGCGGCCACACGCGGTGCGGCGGCTGGTGCTCACGGGCACCTCCGGCGGAATCGACTTGCGACCATTCGACGTGTATGACTGGCGGCCTGAGTACCGTGCCGAATTCCCCGACGCGGCACGCTGGATCACCGACACTGGCCATGAGGACCTGGCCGAGCGGCTGCCAGAAATCGGGCAGCCAACGCTGCTGTTGTGGGGCGGCGCCGACCCGATCAGTCGGCCGGCCGTGGGCGCCTTTCTGGAGTCAAACCTGCCAGGTGCACGGTTGGTGATCGTGCCCGGTGTGGATCACATGTTTGTCCGTGATGTGCCCGACCAGGTGGCGCCGCTCATCCTCAATCATCTAAGTCTTTGAGCGCCGCTTCGGCGCGTTCCACCGCCCGTTCAGCCGCCGCATGCTCCGTCACCGCCTCGTCCCTATCTTGGACCCGCGCGCGGGCATCGCGTTCGGCTGCGGATTCCTTCTTTTCAAGCTCGCGCAACTGCTCGCGCATGTCCTCGATCTGGGTGCGAATGTCCTGGTGCTGCTGGCGCGCGGCCTCCACGGCGCTTTCGGCATGCTTGAGCGCGGCCGCGGCCATTTCGAGCGCGGAGCGCGCTTCGTCGACGCGCCGCTGGGCGGCGTCGCGCTTCTCGCGCGCACGCTGGGCCGCCCGCGCGGCGGCCAGGTCTTCGATCTTGGCCGGCTCACGCTGCACGTCCTGCTCGCGCGGCGCCGCTGACTTCGGCGCTGCCGAACCGGGCAGCGCGCCAAAGCCGGCGTACTCGGCCGGCTTGACCAACCGACCCGTGCGCACCTGGTCGGCCACCTCGGGCCGCGCGAGTGCCGCCGCGAGTGTTTCCTGGGCCTCGCGCTCCATGCTCGCGCTCACGTCAACGCCGTGCTGCTTGGCGAGTGCCTGGCCACGCCGGATCAGCGCGTTCTCGAGCTGGCGCCGCTGCTGCGTCAACTGCTGCAGCGCGGGCCCAGATGCCGAAGCCTGGGCACTGGTTAGCTCGTGCGCCAGCTGAATCAGCTGTTCCAGCACCTCGCGCTGATCGCGCCACAGCAGATTGATCATCCACGCACTCTGCGTTGGCTTGCGCAGCTCACCCAGCTCGTTAGCCAGGACCTTGTGTCCGTCAGCCTTGGCCTTGCGCACCTGCTCGTCACGCGCCGCGGCGAAGGCGTCGGGCCGCAGCCCGTACAGCTCGTCGGCGATGCGGTTGAAGGTTTGCACTTCGTCGGACGCCGCTTCGCTCATGGGCCTTCATCTTAGGTGCACTCTAGGAATTTGGATCGGGGGAGCCTGCGGCCCCCCGCCCCCGTTCGCTGCTCCGCTCGCAAGCTCGCTGCGCGCTCTCTTCCGGGGCGACCCCTCGCAGCAGGGCCTATTCGGCACGGGAAGTCGCCCCAGCGGCCCTTCACGCACGTAGGAAACGCCTCAGCACGCGCGTGCCGTGCGGCGCTGACGGTACCCCTCGGCGTAGCCCCTGTTGCGGGGGGTCGCCGCGGGAAGGAGCGCGTACGCGCGGAGCGCGGGAGCAGCGACTGGCGGCGGGGGGCGCGCAGCGCTCCCCCGACCCAAAGAGCGAGTAGGCCGCTGACGTTTAGGCGGTTGCGACCAACTGTTTGACGCCGAGCTCCTGGCGCACGATCTGGGCGGCTTGCGCTAGCGCCTGGAGCTTCATGCGCGCAATGGGCCGCGCCAGCGGCTTCATGCCGCAATCCGTGGTCAGATGAACGCGCTCGGGCGGGACGACGGCGATGACCTTGCGGATGCGGTCGGCGATCTCCTGCGGCGTCTCGACCATCGACGTGCGGACGTCGACCACGCCGATGCCGACCTCCTTGTCCGATGGCAAATCGCGCAGGCTGTCGAGATCGACCATGTCGCGATTGGCGAAGTCGAGCACGAACTGGTCGACCGGTGCTTCGTACAGGAACGGCAAGACCGCTTCGTAACCGCGCGAGAACAGGCCCGCGAGGCGGTTGCCCCAGGCATTGCCGTAGCAGAAGTGCAACGCGATCTTGGCGTCGACACCGTCCACACACTGCCGAATGACGTCGACGATCCATTTGAAGTCGTCGTTGTTCCCGGTGAACAGCGGCAGCCAGACACCGAGGTCTTCGAGCTGCAGGAAATTGGCGCCGGCGGCGACTAGCTCCTTCATCTCCGCGTTGAAGATGGGCGCTAATGCTTCGGACAGCTCGCGCGGACCGGAGTAGTGGTTGTAGTACGCGTGCCAGGCGAGGTTGATCGGCCCCGCGCCGACCGAGACCTTCATCGGTCGCGTCGCATGCGCGGAAGCGGCCTTGTAGAAGTCGGTCAAACGGAGTGGGCCGCGGCTCACCGGGCCACTGTTGATCACGCCACCCCAATCGGACAGCAACGCGACCTCTTTGGTCCGTTCGGCGCCGGGCACGACGGATGGATGCTCTTCTTTCGCCGGCTCGAATCCGGGAATGCGCTCGTACAGATACCAGCAGAACGAGCCGATCACGCCGACGTAATCGTCGAAATACATCTGACCATCGGTGACGATGTCCAGACCGGCTTCCTCCTGGTCACGGATAGCCAGGCGCGTTGCGTCATCAAAGGCTTCGGCGTGGTCGACCGCCTTGAAGGCGACGCGGATGTCGCGTCCGAGCAACTGATCTTTGAACCATTTCGGTCGTGGATACGAGCCGACCATGGTGGTCGGCAGGATCGTGTCGACGACGCTCCTCATGTGCCCACCTCCGTCAGAACTGGCGCCTGCTGCCACAACTCCTGCGAGGCGATCCGGGCGCCCTCGGCCATTGCCTCGAACTTGGCCCACGCGATCTCGTCGTTCCAGACGCGTGAGCCAACGCCACAGTCCGTGCCGGCGATGACGTTCTCCTTGCCGACCAGGCTTGCGTAGCGCATCAGGCGGTCGGCGACCAGGCGCGGATGCTCGATGATGTCCGTCGCGTGGCCGATCACGCCAGGCATGAGCGACTTGCCTTCGGGCAGACGCGTGTCCTGCCAGACGCGCCATTCATGCGCATGGCGCGGGTTGGCCGCCTCGATCGAGTACACCTGGGTGTTGACTTTGAGCACGATATCGACGATGTGCTCGAGCGCGATGTCGTTCTTGTGCGGGCCATGGCCGCTGCCCCAGCAGATGTGCAGGCGCACCTGGTCTTCGGGAATACCGCGCAGGGCGTGATTGAGCGCCTCGACGCGCAGCTCCGCGTAGGCTCGGTACTCGTCGACGCTCATCGCCGGGAACATCTGCCAGCCGTCGGGCAAGTCGGGATCGTCGATCTGCAGGCACAGCCCCGAATCGGTGATCAGCTTGTACTCCTCGTGCATCGCGTCCGCGATCGCGAACAACAGCTCTTCGTCCGTGCGGTAGTGGTGATTGAAAAGCCAGTGCTCGATCGTGCCAGGCGCGACGGCCGGCAGGAATGCCTCGACGTCGAGGCCGTCGCTCGCGGCCTGCAAATTGGCGATGTCCGCGCGCGTGGCCTCGTGGCCGATATAGGTCAGCGGACCGATGCAGCGAATCGCCGGATTGGCGTTGCCACCAACGCCGCGTCCGAGTGTCAATGCCCGACGCGAACGCCCGCCACCAGTGCTGTGAAAATCCGGGAACTCGAGCGCGTCACGGCCGACGATGCTCCGCGCTGACGGCTTGAAGTCTTCGGACGGCGGCTCGAGGCCGCCGAGGCGCTCACGTGCATAGTGCGAGAAGTTGAGCTTGCTCAGCTCGCCGTCGTTGACGATGTCGATCCCGATGTCCGCCTGGCGGCGGACGACTTCACGAACCGCGGTCGGCAGTCGCGCCAGGAAGTCGGCGCGGCGACTTGGGCCGGCCACGTACAGCTCCTGCAGGTCGGCCGGGCGTGGAACGGTGCCGGCATGCGAAACGAGGATGCGGCGCGAGCTCCGCCTCAACGTACAGCCCCTCCCGTCATGCACTGTACGGCGCTGCGATCTCGGGATGTCAAGTCGCAGCCGCCGGGCATGTGCCACATTCCTTTCCGCATTTCGGGTGCGTATCCTGCATATTGGAATGAGCGAGGCGGTCCAGAGCGTGGAGCGCGCCGCCGCGGTCCTGCGGGCACTTGCCGACCAGCACGAACGCGGCGCGCGACTGGTCGACGTGGCCACCGCCACCCGGCTCAGTCGCTCCACGGCGCATCGCTTGCTGACGGCACTGGTCCAGCTCGGCCTCGCCGAACAGGATCCAAGCTCTGGCAGCTACTACCCAGGGCTGGCCTTACTCGGACTCGGCGCCGCGGCCGCCAACCGACACAATCTGACCGAGCTCGCGGCGCCGTTTGCGCAACGCTTGGCCGAGCGCACCGGTGACACGATCTATCTCGCGGTACGCTCCGGCAACGACGCGGTGTGCGTCGACCGCATCGAAGGTGTGTTTCCGATCAAGGTCCTGACGTGGAACGTCGGCGACCGACGGCCCCTTGGCGTGAGCGCTAGCGGCCTCGCGATCATGAGCGCGCTCGCCGACGAAGAGGTGGCACGCATTGTCGACGCCAACGCGGCGCGCGTCGACGCGCTCACGGGCCACGATCGCGCGGCCGTGCTGGGGCTGGTCGAACAGACGCGCAGGAATGGCTATGCGTTGAACGCTGGCTACTCGGCGCCGGGTATGGCGGCCGTCGCGGTCGCGGTGCGTGGCGCGCGGGGCGAGCCGTTCGGGTCGCTGTGCGTGGCGGCATTGGCCGACCGGCTCGGGGCCCAGCGCTGCGAGACCGTCGTGCGCTGGCTCACCGACGAGACCGAACAGCTAAGGCAGCACCTGAATGCCGTGACCCACGGCCTGACCTTTCCGCTGCTGCGCCGCTCGCGCCCGCGCTAGCCACGGCGCAACCCGCCCAGCCTCGCCCCGTAGTCCCAGGCCGTTTCACGCCGCGCGGAGCCGGCTACAATCGGTGTAGGGTTCGGTCCGCCGCGGACGGACAGGAGGAGGACCTCTTGCGAGCAGGTCAACGAGGCAGGCTTGGCGGACACGGCTAGCGTTCCCGCTGCTCGGCAACGCGTCATCACCTGGCCGCCCGCATTCCTCGAACGACCGGGCGTGCTCGGGCCGATCATGGTCGCGCCGGCCATCCTGTATATCGCGCTGCTCGTCGGCTACCCGTTCCTGCTCGCGATCTACCTGAGCGTCAGCAACGCCGACGTCTCGACGACCGGCCTGGGTCAATTCGTCGGCATCGACAACTTCCTCGCTCTGTTCGAATCGTCGGTGTTCCTGACCGCCCTCAGGAACACGTTGCTGTTCACAGCCGTCTCGGCGGTGCTCAAAGGCTTGCTCGGGACCGCACTGGCGTTTCTGCTGGCCGAGAACGTGCGCGGCACGCGGCTGTTCCGGTTCATCATCTTGCTGCCCTGGACGGTGCCGATCGCGCTCAGCTCGATCACCTGGAAGTGGATGTTCGACACCCAGTACAGCATCATCAACTGGGCCCTGCACGCGGTCGGTCTGCTCAAGCCATTCGAGATGCCCAACTGGCTGGGTGACCCGACACTGGCGATCCTGTCGATCATCGGCGTCAACGTGTGGCGCGGCTTTCCGTTTGGCGCGGTGATCCTGCTGGCCGGCCTCACGTCAATCCCGCACGAGATCCTGGATGCCGCCAAAATGGACGGCGCTGGACCGGTCACGCGCTTCCGCAAAGTGATCATCCCGATGATCGCGCCGGTCCTGTTCGTCGGCAGTCTGTACGACCTGGTCTTCACGCTGACCGATATGACCGTGGTGTATTTGCTCACGCGTGGCGGGCCCGCCAACGTGACGCACGTGCTGTCGTCGTATGCGTTCCTGGTCGGGGTCCAATCCGGAGCGCTCGGACGTGGCGCAGCCATTGCGATCCTGCTGTTCCCAATTCTGTTGGTGGTGGTGTTCTTCGTGCTGCGCGGTCTGCGTCGACGGGAGGGTATGTGAGGCAGGCCCGCAGGTACGCGGTGGTCTATGGCGGCCTGACCTTCTACGCCGTCCTGGCCGGACTGCCGATCTACTGGATGATCATCACCACGTTCAAGCCAGATCGCGACCTGTACAACCTGCAGAACTTCCCCCTGTGGTTCAACCAGAACGGCATCACCCTCGATCACCTGGCGCTGCTGTTCAACAGGACCGGGTTCAATACCTGGCTCAAGAACACGCTGTGGGTATCGCTCGCAGTCGTCGCGATTACGCTGGTCTTCTCCGTACCTGCCGGCTATGCACTGGCTCGCCTGCGGTTCCGCGGCGCGGAATCGCTCACCATCGGCATCTTCATGACCTATCTGGTGCCGACGACACTGCTGTTCTTGCCACTGGTGAAGGTCATCTCGTTTCTGGGGCTGTTCGACCGGCTCCAGTCACTCATGCTGGCGTATCCAACGTTCACCATTCCATTCTGTACCTGGCTGATGGCCGGCTTCTTCAAGACGATTCCGTTCGAGATCGAAGAGGCCGCGATGGTCGATGGCTGCTCGCGGCTGGGGGCCATCCCGCGCGTCATCCTGCCCCTGAGTCTGGCGGGCATGCTGACCGTGGCCATCTTCGCGTTCACGTTGAGCATGCAGGACTTCGTGTATGCGCTCACGTTCGTGTCATCGTCGGATGAGAAAGTGGTCACCGTCGGCGTGGCCACGGAGCTGATCCGCGGCGACGTGTTCTTCTGGGGCTCACTGATGGCCGGTGCGCTGATTGCCGGTATTCCCGTCGCGATTCTGTACAGCTTCTTTCTCGACTATTTCGTACGCGGTGTTGTCGGTGGAGCCATGAAATGACACGGGAGGGTTTTCTTCGATGACTGGAGTCTCACGACGGCGTTTTGTGCGGCTTGCGGGCAGCCTGTTGACGGGCGGCGTCGCGGCCACGCTGCTTGCAGCCTGCGGCCCGACCGCGGCTCAGCCCACGGCCGTGCCGGCCAAGCCAACGGACGCACCCAAGCCGGCCGCCACAAGTGCGCCAGCGGCTGCCCCAACCACGGCTCCGGCCGCGGCCGCCAAGCCGACGGAGGCTGCCAAGCCAGCCGAAGCAGCCAAGCCCACTGCCGCCGCGCAGGCCGGTCCTGTGGCCAAGCCGAAGTCGGGCGCGTCGCTCAAGATTCTGCTCTGGAGCCACTTCGTTCCCGCGTACGACGAATGGATCGACAACTACGCCAAGAGTTGGGGCGAAAAGAACAAGGTCGATGTCAAAGTCGATCACATCCGCAACGCCGACATCCCGGCGCGCCTGGCAGCGGAGGCGTCGGCCGGCGCCGGGCACGACCTGTTCGAGTTCCAGGCGGTGCTGCAGGCGGCAACGTACCGCGACAAGCTGGTTGACCTGACCGACGTGGCCAACGTCGTCGGCCCCAAATACGGCGGTTGGACCGATATCGCCAAGACGTTCGGCGTGGTCGACGGCAAGGTGATGGCGATACGACAAGCTGCCGGACGACTATCCGACCCTGCTCGAAGCCAGCGCCAAACTCAAAGAAAAGGGACATCCGTGCGGCCTGCCGCTGGCCAACTGCAACGACGGCAATCACAACTGGCGTTCGGTGCTGTACTCGTTCGGCGGCACCGAGCAGTCACAAGACGGCCAGAAGGTGACGATCGCCTCGGATGAAACGCTGGCTGCGATCAAATACGGCGTCGACTTGTTCAACAAGGGCATGACCGACGAGGTCTTCTCGTGGGACGACTCCGGCAATAACCTGTTCCTGCTCTCCGGTCGCGGCGCGTGGGTCGACAATGCCACGAGCGCCTACATCACCGCGCGCAACCAGGCTCCGGACGTATTCGAGAAGACGAAGATCGGTCTGCAGCCCAAAGGTCCAGGGTCGAAGGGCGGCCGCCGCAACGGCGTCGACGCCAACGCCTGGGCAATCTGGAAGTGGGCGAATGACGTCGATACCGCCAAAGCTTTCATCGCCGACTGGTACGACCAGTGGCAGGAGTGGGGCAAGGTGACCAGCGGCTACAACAGCCCGCCGCTGCTGGACATGTGGAAGAAGCCCATGCCCGGCCTGGAGGATCCGAACTTCCAGATCATGGCCGACTGGCGCGAGGTGTCCTTCGTCGCCGGCTGGCAGGGCACGTTCAACTCCGCCATCGAAGAGATCAACGGCACGTTCGTCATGCCCAACATGTTTGCCCGCGCCGTCCGTGGCGAGTCTCCGGACGCCTCGATGAAGTGGGCCGAGGGCGAATACAAGCGCATCTTCCAGAAGCACGGAGTGTCCAATCCATAACGCTCGTTAACGGCTCCACACGCCTGATCGGAGTGGTCGGCGATCCGATTGCCCAGGTCCGGGCGCCGGGCGTGTGGAGCGCGCTGTTTGCGCACAACGGCGTGAACGCGCTGTGCGTGCCAATGCACGTGTCACCAGTGTCGTTGGACGTATGCTTCCGCGGCGTCCGCGGACTGCAGAACCTTCAGGGCCTCATTGTCACCATTCCGCATAAGCCGGTCGTGGCTGGCCTGGTGGATGCGCTCACACCACGCGCCCGCCAAACCGGAGTATGCAATGCCGTCGCGATCCGTGCGGATGGCACGACGCTAGGCGACACGTTCGACGGCCACGGCTTCGTGGCTGGCCTCCAGGCGGCGGGCCAGGACCTATCAGGTCGACGTGCGCTGATCGTCGGCTCCGGAGGCGTGGGCGCGTCAATCGCATTCGCCGTCGCCGCGGCAGGCGCTCATTCGGTGGTCGTCTCCGATGTGGCGGCTGACAAAGCCGGTGCGCTGGCAACGCGTCTCGGGCAGGCTGGCTTCGTAGCTGATGCTGGCACGGCCGATGCGCGTGGCTTCGACCTGGTCGTCAACGCAGCGCCGATGGGCATGCGCGCTGGCGATCCACTATCCTTCGATCCGGCACGCCTGGAACCCACGGCCGCCGTGGTCGACGTAGTCATCAGCCCCACGCTGACGCCCCTACTCGAAGCAGCGCGTCAGCGAGGCTGCTTCATCCAGGCCGGGTCCGTGATGACCGACCACATGATCGCGGCGATGGCCGAATTCTTTGGCTTCGCCGGTGGCGACTGGAGCGCCGAGACTATCGCTCGACTTACGAGCGACTGAACCCGGCGATCGCTTCGATTTCGACTTTCATGCCTGGGATCGCCAGGCCGCTGACCTCAATCAGTGTGCTCGCCGGGCGGGCGTCGCCGAAGAACGCCTGGCGCACTGGATTGATGCGCGCGCGGTCGGCAATATCGGTCAAGAACACCGTCACCTTGAGTACGTCGCGTGGCTCGAGCGCCGCCGCGTGCAGCACCACGCCCAGATTGGCCAGCACGTGCTCCGCTTGCGCGACGACATCGTCGCCGCCCACCAGACGCAGCTCGGCATCCACGGGCGCGATCCCCGAAATGAACAGCAAGTCGCCGAAACGAACCGCGTGCGTATAGTGGCTGATCGGCTCGCCCAGGTCGGGCAGCAGCATCTCCTGTCGCATACGCCCGACGGTACCGTGTTACAGCCGCAGACGTGGGTCCAGTGCGTCGCGCAGCGAATCGCCGAGCAGGTTGAAGGAGAACACGGCGATGCTGAGCGCCAGCCCCGGCGCAATCGCCAGCCACGGCGCGCGCTCGATGAATTGCACGCTCGCGCCGCGCAGCATCAGGCCCCAGGCCGGCGTGGGCTCGGCGACGCCGAGTCCGAGGAAGGTCAGCGCGGCCTCGGACAGCATCGCCTGGCCGAGAAACGCCGTGAGCAAGATCAGATACGGCGCCATGACGTTCGGCAGCATGTGCCGCAGCACGATGCGCGCGTGGCCGGCCCCGATACAGCGCGCGGCTTCGACGTACATCATCTGGCGGATGGTCAGACCGCTGGCGCGAATCACGCGCGCGACGCGCGGAATGATCGGCACGGTGATCGCCAGGATCACGTTGGTGTCGTTGTTGCCGAGGGCAGTGACCACGGCGAGCGCCAGGATGAGCAGCGGGAACGAGATCAGGATGTCCATCAGCCGCTCGAGCAGCAGGTCGACCTTGCCACCGAAATAGGCGCTGACCACGCCCAGCAGGGCGCCCAGTGAGGCGCCGGTGATGGCCGCGCCGAAGCCGATCTTGAGCGCGGTGCGCGACCCGTAAATCAGACGCGACAGCACATCGCGGCCGAACGCGTCAGTGCCCAACAGGTTGTCGCCGCTGGGCGGCTTGAGCTGATCGAGGAAGCTCGTCTCGTACGGATCGTGCGGCGCAATGATGCCAGCCAGGGCCGCGGTCATCAGCATCAGCAGGATCACCACGGCGCCGATGGCGCCGAGCGTTCGCCGCTGTGCGAACTCGAGCACGACACCCAGCCGTGAAGACCGGCCTGGCCGCACTTCCCAGGAGCGCGCCTTGAGCGGCAGCGCGACATCGGACACTACGAGTACGAAATCCTCGGATCCAGAAATACGTACAGGATGTCGATGAAAAAGTTGGTGACCACGAAGGCCGTGGCGATGAGCATGATCAACGCCTGCGTCATGGTGTAGTCGCGCCGCACGACGGCTTCGACCATCAGCTTGCCGATGCCATTCAGATTGAACACCTGCTCGGTGACCAGCAGACCGCCGAGTAGGAATGCAAACTCCAATCCAATTACGGTTACGACGGGCAAAAGCGCGTTGCGCATCGCATGGCGCAGCACGACGAACTGTTCGGGCACGCCTTTTGCGCGCGCCGTCCGGACATAGTCGTCGCGCATCACTTCGAGCAGCGTCGAGCGCGTCATGCGCGTCGCCACGGCGGAGTAGCGGTAGCCCACCGTCAGCGCTGGCCAGATCAGCTGTGACAGGTTCTCGAGCGGATTCTTCAAGAACGGAGTGAACGTCAACGGCGGCAGATAGTGGAACACGAACAAGAGCATCAGGATGGTCAGAATGCCCACCCAGAAGCCGGGCATGGCCAGTCCAGCGATGCTGAACAGTCTGATCGCGTAGTCGACCCACGTGTCTTGTTTCAACGCGGCGAGTGCGCCGAGCGGCACCGCGAACAGCGTCGCGATGATGCTGGCCATGATGGTCAGCTGCAGGCTCAGCTCGAGGCGAATCGCCACCTCCTGCAGGATCGGCCGGCCGGTCCACATCGACAGGCCGAAGTCGAAGCGGACGACACCCAGGATCCAGTCCACGAATTGGGCGGCCATTGGCTTATCAAGCCCGAGCCGGGCGCGCTCGACCTGCAGTACGGCCTCATCCACGCGGCCGCCGTCGCCGGCCAGCTTGAGCACGACGATGTCGCCCGGCACCATACGCAGCAAGACGAAGGTGATGATGGCGACGCCCAGCAGCGTGGGAACCATCAGCACGATGCGCCTGAGGATGTAGCGGTACACGTCTAGCCTGCGCCTCCTCAGCCTCCGACCCGCCACGCGCCCGGGGCCCACCGGCCCCCGCCACCGCCCCAGCGTAAGGGCGGATGCGTCACGCCGACCGTCACGGGGACGCAGGAAAGCGTCACCTGGCCCATCACAATTTCGGCCAAACCGTCACACCGGGCATCACAGTTTCGGCCAAACCGTCACGGCTGCGCCCGTAAGCGTCACGCCTGTCTCTGGCGCCGCGCATGCCGCGCGGCGCCCGGAGGGATTCCCGTTGGAGGGCCACACCGGCGGGCGGTAGCACGGGCGTGAGCTTCGCCGCGTCGAGCGCTCAGGCGCTGAGCCAGACGCCCGCCAGGTCCTGGTTCAGGTAGTGGCTCGGCAGAATCTTCCAGCCCTTCAGCTTGGCGGAGTGCGGGATGATCCGCTGCCACCACGGCGTCATCACCACATACGCCTGCTCGTCGAGCACTCGCCGCTCGAACTGCCACACGAGCTGCTTACGTTTGTCAGCATCGACTTCGCGCGTCTGTTTGTCGTACAGCTCGTCCAGGGTTCGGTCCATGTACTTCTCGTAGTTGCTGCTGTTGCGGTCGAATGACAGGAATTTGGCCAGGTGCAGATCCGGCTCGTCCATATAGTCGCCCTGGAAGTCGATGATGACGTCGAAATTGCCACTCCGGATATCGTTGAAATAGGACGTCGTTTCGAGCACCTGTTGGGTGACATTGAGTCCGATCTTGCGCCACTGATCGATCAAGAACACGCCGACCGGCTCGTACGGCGACGGGATATCGCGATTCTTGTACGTGAACGCAAAGCCATCGGGCACGCCCGCTTCTTTGAGCAACGCCCGGGCTTGCGCCTTGTCCGCGTTGGCATCCTTGCTGAATCCGGCGATCTTGGCGAGCTCGGCGTCAGGCTGCGCGAATGGCCCACCCGGTCGCACCAGCCCGCCGACGAGCTTCGGGAAACTGATCGCCCCGAGCGCCTGCGCGCCCTGCCAGCGATCGACCGCCAATGACAGCGCGCGGCGCACGCGCACGTCGTCAAAGGGTGGCTTGGTCACGTTGAAGATGGCGAACAAGTTGCCAATCCACGGTGTTTCCTGGACCACGATCTTGTCGCCGAGGGCTCGCACAATGTCGTCGCGCGCTTGAGGCGTGAAGCCACGGAACTCGACGTGGGCACGTTCGCCGCGGATAGCTGCCTCTTGTGTCGCGGTCTCGCGGATGAACAGGGCGCGGAAGCTGTCCAGGTACGGCTTGCCCTTGTCGAAGTAGTCGTCGAAGCGCTTGCCAACCCAGTGTGAGCCCGACACGTACTCGACGAAGGTGAACGGACCACTGCCCAGAATGTTCTTCTCGGGGAACTTGGGGTCTTTCTCGAGCGCCGGCGCGCTGTAGATGTAGTTCCACGGCGAGGCAAAGAGCGACAGCATCGCTGGCGATGCGTACTTGAGTTTGAAGACGACGGTGCGCGGGTCCGGCGTCTCGATCGAGCCGATCGCTCCGTAAGACTGCTTGCGGGCGCTGGTGATGCCTTCCGGCGGACTGACGATGCGGTCGTAGCTGACCTTGACGTCGCGCGAAGTGAGCGGCGAGCCATCGTGGAACTTGACGCCGTCGCGCAACTTGAACGAGTACGTCAGGTTGTCGGGCGAGATGGTCCAGCTCTCGGCCAGATCGCCGATTACCTTGGGATAGTTGTCCTGGTCGAACTTGACCAGCAGGCTGTAGTGCGGCGAGACCGGATGGATCACCGCGAACGTCGTTTCTTTGTGGCCGTCGAAGGAGGGCGGCTCGGCACTGGAGACGAAGATCAGCTCACCGCCGCGGCGGGGTGTCTCACCCGCTGGCTTGGCGGCGGCGGCTGGCGCTGTCGTGGCTGCCGCGGCTGCCGGAGCGGACGTCGGCGCGGCGGCGGCGGGCGCCGTGGTCGCCGCCGCCGCGGCTGGTGCTGTTGTGGGCTTCGGTGCGGCGGGTGCCTCGGTAGGCTTGGCCGGTGCTGGCGCGGCGGTGGGCGGGGCTGGGGTGCCCGGCCCGCAGGCCCACAAGCCCAGTGCGGCAGAGCTGAGCACGGCGGCGCGCAGGAATGCGCGGCGGCTTAGTTGGCTGTCGGTCGGTGTCCTCTGTGGCTGGTTCGACCCCATGTCCCCTCCCGCGGCGCTAACCGGCCGGCATCTTATCGACTCTGATGCGCATGTCAAGCAATTCGCGGGCCAAAGGTCCAACGTTCCGGCCATTGGCCGAGGTCATCGGGCCGCGTCGTCAGCCTTCACGGGCTTGACATCCTCGCGCTTCGCGCGCGTCCAGCTCCCCAACGAGCGTGACCTGGGACGAAGGGAGCCCAGCAGGTCAGCGGGCCGCCCAGGATGTCTACGGCTCCGTATCATCGGCAGTGGCATGGCTGTCGAGTCGGGGCGCTTCACTACCGAGCACGTGCCCGTCGGCCAGACGAAGCTGCACCTGCTCACGGGTGGCAGCGGGCGGCCGTGCGTGGTGCTGCACGGCATCGAAGGCCCCGAAGGGTGGCTTGCGTTTCATGACGCGCTGGCCGAGCACGCCACGGTCTACGCGCCGTCCCACCCGGGCTACGGCCACACCGACTGCCCGACGTGGATCACGTCGATCGAGCACCAGGCGGTCTTCTACAACTGGTTCCTCCAGGACGCGAACCTCGGCCAGGTCGACCTGGTGGGCGTAGGTGTCGGCGGCTGGATCGCCGCACATATGGCGGTCATGTGCTCGACGCGATTGCGCAGCCTCACCCTCGTCGCCGCGGCCGGCGTCAAGCCCCTCCAGAGCGAGATTTTCGACGTGTTCGTCAATCGCTGGCCCGAGGTGCTGGCGCGGGGTTTCTTCGACCCTCAGCATTCTGGCGAGTACCGTCGGCTGTATGGCGACACGCCCATCGCCGAGTTCGGTGGTCTGCGCGAAGTCGGCCGCGTGATGTCCATGAAGATGTGCTTTCGTCCGTATATGTATGACCGGGCGTTGCCAGCCATGCTGGGCAAGATCCGTGTGCCGACGCTCGTCGTGTGGGGCAGCGACGACCGCATCATCCCCTCTGAATGCGGGCAGTTGTACGCGGATGCCATCCCCGGTGCGACGCTGCGCGTGATTGATGGATGTGGTCATTTCGCGCATCTGGATCGGCCGTACGAGCTGGCCGCACTCATCCGCGAGATCGCCGCGTGACCCAGTACTACTACTTCTCCGAACAGCCGTACACGGCGTACGACGCCAGCATTCAGAACCAGTACCCGTCGCTCCGCCTGACGCTGCCCAACGCTCTATTCGATCCAGCCATCGCGAGCGATCTGTACAACCGCTACCACGACGAGTACCAGGTCGCCGACGACGTTGGTTTCGACGGCATCATGATCAACGAGCACCACACCGCGCCGTTCTGTATGCAGGCGTCGATCACCATCACCGGCGCCATCCTGGCCAAGATCACCAAGCGCGTGCGCATCCTGATGCTGGGTGCGCCGCTGCCCATCGTCGACAATCCACTCCGCCTCGCCGAAGAGTTGGCGATGATCGATTGCATCTCGCGCGGGCGGCTGATCTCGGGCTTCGTCCGCGGCGGTGGCGTCGAGAACCTGGCCAACAATGTCAACCCCGCGTACAACCGCGAGCGGTTCGAGGAAGCACACGACTTTGTCATCGCCGCCTGGACAAAGCCCGGGCCATTCCGCTGGGAAGGCACGCACTTCCAGTATCGAGTGGTCAATCCATGGGTCCTGCCACTCCAGAAACCACACCCGCCCATCATGGTGCCCGGCACCGCCAGTCCGGAGACAGTGATCTGGGCGGCCCAGCATCGCTATCCATATGTCGTATTGGGCTCGTCACTGGCGCAGACACAGGAGCTTGTCGCCCTGTATCGCGACACTGCGCTGGAGTCAGGCTACGAGATGGGACCGGAGCATATCGGCTACCTCATTCGTGTGTTCGTCGCCGACACCGAGGCGAAGGCGCAGGCCGAAGGCCACAACTTCTTCTGGCAGAATGGCGCGCTTGGCAAGCAGCCACGCGAGTGGATTGCCCCACCCGGGTACGCCTCGGTAGACGTCGCTGGCATCCGTCGCCTGCGAGCGGTCTCCAAGCCGTTCGACAGTCAGGCCTACCAGGAAGCCCAGGACAATTATCAGGTGGTCGTCGGCACGCGCGACCAGGTCACAGCCAAACTGCGCTACGTCCGTGACGTCCTCGGCGTAGGCCACATGTGCCTGTGGGCCCAGGACGGCTACATGAGCCACGCCGACACCGTGCGCTGCATCGAACTCCTGGGCCGCGAAGTCTTACCTGCATTGCGTTCCGACGAACCCGCTGTGGCTGACGCGGCTAGGCCGCTCTCGATCGCACCTGGGCAGACGCCGTAATCCACAATTTTGGAGCGACCCGGCGCACGCCGGCAGCCACACCTTCAGCCATCATGTGTCCGCGCGGCTTGTAGGCGTCGCCGACCATGACCAGGCCGGGCATCGGCTCCTGGTTCTCCAGATCGAAGCCCTGGCGCGCATTTCACCGAACGAAATCTGGTTCGCCGTCACACACACGGCGAACTGAACGAAACTTTCAAAGAACTGATGAATCGCCACGTCGCCCGTCTGCGCCGCAAGCCACTCGCCGAATGGCTGTGACTCTGAGGATGCACACGGCGCCGACAGCCAGGTGGTGATCTTCAGCATGTCCAGACGGCCACGCGCACCGAATTGTCGCATGACATCCCACGGTCTGTTCCACATGACGTGCTGGCCGCGCACGTAGAACGACGCGAGTAGGTCGCGTGGGACGATGTCGAACGACAACCCGAGGTCGCGGACTGCGCGCGCGAATGGACCGCCGCCGCCGTGCGGAGCCATGTGCAAAGCACCGGTGGTAATGGCACTGCCATCCTGGTCCACGGTCGTGAAGCGCCCACCCAGGTAGCGCAGTCGCTCCAGCACAGTTGAGCGGTGAACTTATTCGCACTTTGCGACAGTCTTGCGACACGGAATTCGGTCGTCGCCACGCTCAGTCGATTACCGTTCACTGCGTGCCCACGGCGCGCGTGATCGACAACCCGATCAGTGGCGAACGCATCGTCTTCCAAGCGACGGCTTCGGAAACGGCTGGTGAGCTGCTGGCATTCGAGGTCTTTCTGCCGCCGGGCGGCCATGTGCCCGCGGGCCACAGTCACCCTGTCCAGGAAGAGCGGTTCACCATCCTCGACGGCCAGCTGCGCTTTCGCCTCGGGTGGCGCACGCGCCTGGCTAGCCGCGGTGACACCGTGGTCGTCCCGCCAGGGACCGTTCATTGGTTCGGCAACCCCGGCCGGGCCGTTGCCCACGCGCGCGTCGAGGTACGGCCAGCATTACGGATGGAGGAATTGCTGGCCTCGAGTGAGCGCCTGGCCGGCCCCGGTCGTCTACGCCGGCTCGTCGACCTGGCGCGGCTGCTGCTCGAGTTTCAGCGCGAGCTGGCCATCCCGGTGATTCCGCCCTTCGTCGCGCGCCTGGTGCTGGCGCCGCTCGCGCGCCTGGGGCGGCCATGATCCGCGCCGACGGTCTGCGCCGCGTATTCGGGTCAACGATCGCGGTCGAAGACGTGTCTCTATGTGTGCCCGACGGTGCCATCCTCGCGCTCCTCGGCCCGAATGGCGCGGGCAAGACGACCACGGTGCGCATGCTGGCTGGCTTGCTGGCGCCGAGCGCCGGCCAAGCCGAGGTCGCCGGGTGCGACGTGCGCGACGATCCAGCCGCGGTGCGCGCCCGAGTGGGCCTGGTGACCGACTCACCCGGGCTGCACGATCAGATGACCCCCGTTGACTACCTCGACTTCTTCGGCCAGGTGTACGGTCTTGACGCAGCGACCCGCCGCGAGCGCATCGATCGACTGCTCAGCCAATTCGAGCTCCAGTCTGCGCGGCGCACGCGTATGGCCACCTTCTCGCGCGGGATGCAGCAGAAAGTCGCACTGGCGCGTGCATTGCTGCACGAGCCGACCGCGGTGTTCCTGGACGAGCCCACGGCCGGGCTGGATCCACTCGCCGCGCGCGTCGTGCGTGACCTGATCGTCGGCCTGAAGAACGCCAGCCGCAGCATTATCGCCATGGCCGGGTCGTCGCGTGCGACACGCCGGCGGCGCTGCGGTCCGCGGCCTCCCAGACCACGTTCGTACGGATTCACCTTGCGGCGCCGTGTATCGCCGCGTTGGCCGCCGTCGCGGACGTGCCGGATGTGCAAGACGCCACCCTGGACACGTCAGCGTCCACGCTGGAGTTTCGTGTGCTGGAGCCGGAGCGCACCAATCCGCGGGTGGTAGCGTGCCTGGTGGCCATGGGCGCCCAGATTGTCTCTGTAACGCGTGCGAGCGCCACGTTGGAGGATGTATTCAGGCGCGCGGTCACCTCGGAGTCAGCAGCGTGAGCCCACCCTCCGAACTGCACATGCTGTGGCTTATCGCGCGCCGCGCGGCGCTCGAAGCGTTCCGCGATCGGATGACACTGCTGATGAGCCTGTTCTTTGCGCTCGTGTTGCCGTTCGGTGTGCTGATCTTTTCCGTTCGCCCGCAGATTGACAGTGACGAGGCGTTGGGCGTCACGCTGGCGATGTACTTGCTGCTGATCGGCCTCATGCCGGCGGTCTCGGCGGTCGGCATCGCGGCTGGACAATTCGCAGGCGAAAAGGAGCGCGGCATCTTGACTCCGCTGCTCGCGACGCCGGCCAGCAACATGGCTATTTTCGGCGGCAAGGTGCTCGGTGCGATCTTGCCGCCGCTGACGTATGCCGCGCTCGGCGACACGATTTTTCTGGCCGGCGTGGCGGTGATGCTTGGCCCATCGGGCTTGCACATGATCCCGCCCACGTTAGGTATCGCGATGCTCATCCTCGTACCAGGCATGACCACGTTCGCCGCGACCGTGGCGAGCCTGATTTCCTCGCGTGTGCGCACGTTCAATTCCGCCCAGCAACTGTCCGGGCTGGCATTACTGCCGGCGTGGGGCATCCTCGGCAGCGTCGCGCTGAAGCTTCCCGAGTGGGGCACGGTTGGCCTGATCGTCTTCGTTGGCGGCGTAATCGTGCTGGACGTGGTCCTGCTGAGCGCAGCCGCGGCCACCTGGCGCCGCGAAGAGGTGCTGTCGCACACCTGATGCGCCGCGGCGTCAGCATGGCTGTCGGACTGGCTGGCCTGTTGGCGGCACCAGTGGCGAGCGAACTGCGCATCAAAAGGCCTGCCCAACCGCTGACGGATGCGTGGCAGCACATCGCCGTGGAGCCGCGCGGTAGCACGCGACTGGGCATCAGCTATCGGTCGCCGCAAGTCCACGCCTTCGGGCTCGATCCGCGCTCCACGCTATCGGCGCTCCTGGAGCGACCATTCGACCTGGTGCGCCTTGGAGCCTACTGGAGTCGCATCGAACCGCGGCGCGGTGCCTTTGAGCCGGGTGAGTTGGATTGGCAGATTGAGGCGGCCGAACGGGCTGGCAAGCAGGTCATTTTGTGCGTCGGCGCGCTGAAGACCTTCGGCTATCCGGAGTTCTTCGCGCCACAGCACGTGGTGTCGTCGTTGCCCGAGGGGCAGCGGATTCGCGCTGCAGACTATGCGTCGCTGCTCGCCGCCGCCACGGAGTTCATTGCGCGCATCGTCGAGCGCTATCGGTCGTACGCGCACGTGGTGGCCTGGCAGGTCGAACACGAATCGGTCGATCCGCTGGGCATGGAGCACTCGTGGCGACTGGACACGTCGTTCGTCGAGGCCGAGGTCTTGGCGGTTCGCAGTGCTGATCCAGCGCGGCCGGTACTGATGAACGGCTATCTGCCGGTGTCACTTGCGGTCCGTCTGACGCAGTGGTTTCAAACGCGCGACCAGGGCGACTCGGTGACGGTTGCTCAACAGCTGGCCGACATCGTCGGCATCGACTTCTATCCGTGCCATGCGTTGCTCAGTCTGGGTCGGCGCAGCGTGTACCTCGACGGACAACGCAGCCCGTGGCAGCTGCAGCGCCTCGATCAGGTCCTCGGCTGGGCACGGCGGCATGGCCGACGGGTGATGGTCAGCGAAGGCCAGGCCGAACCCTGGGAGGCTGTGACCGTTCCGCCCAATCCTGACTTCGGGGCGCCGTTCAGCTGCCCACCCGAACGCGTGATCGAGAACTACAACGCCTGCCTGCGTCGGGCCAGGCTGTGGCAGTTCGTGCTCGACGCGTACCTGTTCTGGGGTGCCGAGTACTGGATGGTGCGCCAGCGCGCCCGCGACTCGAGCTACCTCCAGGCGCTTGGACGCATTCTGGAACAGGTACGCTGACGCGTGGGTCAACCCCCTAGGGAGAACTGTCAACGATGTCCGGTGTCCGGTTGGTCATCCAGTTCACCGCTGAAACCCCAGAAATTGCCGACAAAGCGATCGAGTCCGCGGTCGAGCGGTGTAAGCGCGCTCAGCAGGAGCCAGGTTGTCAGCAGTTCGAGGTGTTCCGCAGCGCGTTGCGCCCCGAGCACTATGTGTTACTCGAGCTGTGGGAGAGTCCCGACGCGCTCGCCGTCCACGCCGAAGGCATGCGCGCCAACCCGCCGCGACCGACACCAGGCATCACTCGCGTACGCGAGGATTACGTGCACCAGGTCACCAGCTAGAGATCGACGGCCAGCTGCCAGAAGAGGAAGCTCCAGATGTCGGTGGCTTCGGCGAGTTGTTTGCCGCGCGGTTTGCCGGCACCGTGGCCGGCCTCGGTGTCTACGCGCAGCAGGATAGGTGCTTCGGAGGCGTTGGCGGACTGGAGTCGGGCGGCCATTTTGCGCGCGTGCATCGGATCCACACGGCCATCGCCGTCGGCGGTCAGCAGGAACGTGGCTGGGTAGGGTTCACCGTCACGTACGCGGTGGTAGGGCGAGTACGCGTAGAGCCAGCGGAACTGCGCGGGGTCTTCGGAGTTGCCGTACTCGGCCACCCATAGCCGGGCGATGAGCAGGTTCTGGAAGCGCAGCATGTCCAGAAGTGGCACCTGGCAGACGACGGCCTGGAAGAGATCGGGCCGCTGGGTCATCGCCGCGCCGACGAGCAAGCCGCCGTTGCTACCGCCGCGAATAGCCAGGCGTTCACGCCGCGTCCAGCCGTGCGCGATGAGCCACTCCGCGGCGGCGATGAAGTCATCGAAGACGTTCTGTTTGCTCTCGAGCATGCCGGCGCGATGCCAGGCCTCGCCGTACTCGCCGCCGCCAAACGCCGGTGAACGGCTGATGTTGAAGCCACCGTAGCCGGTGAGCAGTGTCGGCGTGTTGCCGTCTGGGCGTACGTCGGCACGATGAACCAGGAACATTGAAATCAACGTGCCGTCGTGCGATGGGTACCACTCCTGGCGAACCGCATAGCGGGCTGGATCCACTCCCGGCGCCGCCGTACCCTGCGCATAGACCCGTGTCGAACCGGACTCCGGCTGCACCACAAAGGCCGTCGGTGGGCGACCGAATGACTCGAAGCCGAAGGTGACCAGCGTGCCACCCCACTCACCGCCGACGTTGGTCACTGTGCCGAGCGCGGGCAACTCCACCGATGCACGGAGCCGGCCATCAGGTTCGTACAGCCGCAGCTCCGATGCAGCATTGTGCAGCTCGTGCGCGACCAGCACGCCGGCCACCGGACTGACATCGCTCAGCACGCGATCCTTGGCCTCGAGGATCACCAGTCGCCAGTTGGTGCGCTCCGGCTGCTCCGGATCGACCTCGTACAAAGCGTAGTTCGGCGCATCGTCGTTGGTCAGGACAAAGAGGCGGTCGCCCGCGAATTCGACCTTGGCGATGGCCTGTCGGCCGATGTAGATCGCGTCAAACCGGCCAGTAGAGCGATCCAGGAGGTGCAGCTCGGTCCGGGTCCATCCCTGCCACACTTCGACGACCAGCCAGCGGCCGCTGTTCGACATCTTGACGCGTGGTGAATCCTCGGCGGCGCGGCCTGCGCCAAAAACCTCCTTGTCGTCCTCCCAGCGCTCGCCGAGCCGATGCAGGAAAACGTGGCGGTGGTACACCTCCTGGCCGGCTGGCACGGTGCCTGGTATGGGAAATCGCGTGAAGTAAAAGCCGCTGTTGTCCGGCAGCCATGCCAGGCTGGCCAGGCGGGTGAACGGGATTGCGTCATCCAGGTTTGCCCGGCTCGCGACGTCGAGAACCCGCAGCGTGCTCATCTCCGTGCCGCCCTCGGAAGTGCCGTATGCGAGCAGGCTGCCGTCGTCAGATGGATACCACCAGTCGAGCGCGACGACACCGCGCGCGCTGAGCGCGTTTGGATCGATGAGGGCGCGCTCGGGTCCATCGGGCGTATCCCGGACGACGAGTACCGGCTGATCGGCGCGCCCGTCGCGGCGCTGATAGAACGCGCGTCGCCCGCGCAGCTCGGGAGTCCCGACCAGTCCGGTGCTTAGCAGCTCGTTGAGCCTGGCCTCGATCGCCGCGCGCTGTGGCACCGTGGCCAGCATCTCGCGCGCGAACTGGTTCTGTGCGTCGACCCAGGCCCGCGTTTCGTCCGAAGCGCCATCCTCCAACCAGCGCCACGGATCGGCCACGCGCACTCCATGGTGGGTCTCCACGACATCTGTCCGGCGCGCAACAGGCGGGCGAGGCGGCGGCGACATCCATTCATTGAACACAATCAGCCGAGCAGCCGGTCGAGCTTGGCCTCGATCTCGACGCGGTGTGTGTCGAAATGGCCGATCAGCGTGCGCTCGATGACATCCCCCACGGTGCCTGTCCGCGTGCGCATCGGAAGGTCCAGCTGCTCGTCAGTGAGGCTGCTGATAAGCCCGACGCTGTCCTCCGTGCGGAGCCGCAGCAACTCGACCACCTCGGCGTGCGCCCGCTCTGCTACCAGTCGGTCGCGGTTGACCGCCGGTCGACGCCCGGCCTTGTGGCCCAGCGACTGACGTATGTGCCACTGGTGCAAGGCATTGCCTTCGGCGACGTGCTCGGCGTCTTTGCTGGGTGACCATACGCCGCCCCTGGGCACCTGCAGCCAGTGGGTCGGTTCGATGGCCTCGATCAAGGTGATCAGTGCCTCGGAGGCGGCGTGTAGTTGTTCGACGAGGACATCAGCGCGTGTCGGCACGCCGCCAGGTTAGGGCTAGGGCGCAGCCATATGCATGTCGTGGTCGCCCATCATCATCGGACTCGCCTCGACGAGGACGTCGCGGAACAACGCCGTATCGTCAGGTCCGACCAGGACTGTGACCAGGTAGGTGCCCTCGGGCAGCCACACGTTCTGGCCATAGTGAAAGTCGGCGGGGCCCATAGTCGAGCCATACATGCCCATCACGTGCGGCAGATCGCGCGATTCGCCAGTCGCTTTGTCGGTCACGCGAATCGTGGGTGTGACGTCCGACACGACCATGCTCGAGTCGCCTTGCGTAATGCGCACCTCGACAAGGTGATTGGCGGCCATGCCCTGATCCATCGTGTCCGACATCATGCCCACGTTCTGGCCGGACACGGCTACTTCGCCGGCCATGCCATGCATCGCATCCATGGGCGACACGATCGACTCGACGGCGCCAATGTCCAGCACGAGGGTGTAATTGGGGGTTCGCTGCACCAGAGTGGTCGGCGCCATCTGCGCGAACGCCGCTGTGGGCAGGCACACCAGGCCCGCCAACGTGAGTCCAAGGGTCATGCGTGCAATGCCGTGCATCGTGCACCTCCTGCACCCGCAGCCTAGGTCTCCGGAAACGGCGAGTCCTTACGAGACTTGCGTCAGCAACGTAAGGTGTTGATAGGCGAACGAGACGTACACTACAGGTCCCGCATGCGCCAGCTGTCCCCCACGCCGAAAAGTAGCGAGATCACGCCTGAGCCGCTCTATCTGCGGCGGCGCGAGTTCCTGCGCTCGACCGCGCTAGCCGCGGGCACGGCCGCGGCGGTTGGCACCGGCATGCTGTACCTGATCGGCCAGGGACCGCCGCCGGATGCACCACCCGATGGCCCCGAACAGCCGACAGCCGCGGGCGGCGCGCCCGCGGCGGCGGTGCCGCAGTCTGTCGCCAACACAACCTACGACACGGCCGAGCCACCCACGCCGTTCCAGGCGGTCACCACGTACAACAACTTCTACGAGTTCGGGCTCGACAAAGACGAACCGGCCCGTAACGCGCACACGCTGCAGACCCGGCCGTGGACCATCAGCATCGAGGGCGAGGTCGCCCGCCCGCGTGTGATCGACATCGACACGCTCATGAGCTGGTTCACCCTGGAGGACCGCATCTACCGCATGCGCTGCGTCGAAGCGTGGTCCATGGTCATCCCATGGCTCGGCTTCCCGCTTGCGGACCTGATCGCGCGGCTCGAGCCCACGGGCAACGCGAAGTTCGTCGAATTCACGACGCTGCTCAATAAGGACCAGATGCCCGGTCAGCGCGACGACGTCCTCGATTGGCCGTACGTCGAGGGCCTGCGACTCGACGAGGCGATGCACCCGCTGGCGCTGCTCGCGGTCGGGCTCTATGGCAAGTTTCTGCCCAATCAGAATGGCGCCCCAGTGCGCCTGGTCGTACCCTGGAAGTACGGATTCAAGGGCGTCAAGTCGATTGTCAAGATTCGCCTGACCGCGGAGCAGCCGCGCAACACCTGGAATATTGCAGCGCCACGCGAGTACGGCTTCTATGCGAACGTAAATCCGGCCGTGGATCATCCGCGCTGGAGTCAGGCGACGGAGCGGCGCATCGGCGACTTCACACGGCGCAGGACGTTGCCATTCAATGGTTACTCCGAAGACGTCGCCAGCTTGTACGTGGGCATGGACCTGCGTAAGAACTTCTGAGGCCCGCTCGATAGGTGCCGCACCCGTGGTTGAAGCCGGGCGTTATCGTTGGCGCGCTGGTGCCGCTCGCGGCGATAGGCGTGCGCGCAGCCACCGGCAAACTGGGCGCCGACCCAGTCGCCAGTGTCGAAAACGAGCTCGGCCTGGCCGCGCTCATCCTGCTCGTCGCCAGCCTGGCGTGCTCACCCGCCGGTCGACTGCTGCACTGGACGTGGGCCGTGCGCATCCGACGCGAGCTTGGACTACTGGCGTTTATGTACGCGTCGCTGCACTTTCTGACCTACCTGATTATCGACCAAGGCGTTGACTTGTCCGCGATCGTGGCCGATATCGTCGAACGCCCGTTCATTACCGTCGGCTTCACCGCGCTGGTGCTGCTCGTGCCGCTCGCGCTAACGTCGACCAAAGGATCGGTGCGACGACTCGGCTTCAGACGCTGGAACCGATTGCACCAGCTCGTTTATGTCGCCGGCGCGCTGGCCGTCGTGCACTTCATCTGGCGCGTGAAGATCGACGTGAGCCAGCCGCTGACCTATGCCTGTGTGCTGGGCATCCTGCTTCTGGCGCGCGCCATCATCTGGATTCGGCTGCACCGCAATCGGCGTTTACTGCCAAACTAAAGGGCACTGGCCGGACAACACGTCGCCCGGCGCGTTGCGCATGCCACGCGCAGCAGCCCCTTCCTACCGCCGAAGGCGGAATGCCACTGCATACGGAAGTGTTCCGCCTTGCGGAGATGGCTTGGACTCACCCGCGCCGCCGTTAGCCAGCGATCAGGCCGCGTGCGAAGCGCAGCTTCTCCTGGGTCTGGAACGTCTCACCGCCGTTGTGCTGGTTGTGCGGCCAGATGCTGATCTCCTTCGGGCCGGGCCAGTAGTTGTAGGCGGCAAAGACCGTTGAAGGCGGACAGACCAGATCCATCAAGCCGACTGAGAACAACGCGTGACACCGCGCGCGGGTCGCAAAATTGACACCGTCGAAGTAGCGCAGCGTATCGTAGACCCGGTCAACCTTGTCGCGGTGCACGCGCAGATAGCCCACGATTTCGCTGTACGGAGATGAATCGGTAATCTCGGTGGCGCGCTTGAAGTGACACAGGAATGGCACATCAGGCAAGCTCGCCAGCAGATCAGGCACCAGACCAGCAACAGCAATAGCAATGCCGCCGCCCTGGCTCGCGCCTGACACGATCACTCGCGCCGGGTCGACGGCCGGATGACTCCGCGCCGCTTCGACGGCGCGCACCGCGTCGGCGAACACGCGCCGATAGTAGTACGTGCTGGGGTCGCCAATGCCGCGCGTCATGTACCCCGGAAAGGCAGGATCGCTGCCGCCTTCGACGAGGTCCGGAGTGTCACCCGGGCGCCAGACGCTGCCCTGACCGCGCGTATCCATGACCAGATGCGCGTAGCCCGCACTCGCCCACACCAGCCAATCCAGTGGCGAGCCGCGCCCACCTCCGTAGCCGATGTACTCGACAACGCACGGCAGCCGGCCTGAGCGCTGCGCCGGCATCTGGAACCAGCCGCGAATCGACTGACCCCCATAGCCGGCGAAGCTGACGTCGTAGCTCTCGACCGTCGATAAGCCCACATCGCACGGTTCGAAGCGCGCCGCGAGCGGGTGCTGCTGAGCCTGGGCCAACGTGTCAGCCCAGAATGCATCGAAATCGTTCGGTTCGGTGCGCGGCGGTCGATACGCGCGCAGTTGCTCCAGCGGCAGATCGAAGAGCACGATCGTCTCCTTGCCAGACTTCCCGCGATGGTAGCGTTAGCCGGTGGGCAGCACGGTGTCGACGGCCCGCCAGCAGTACCAGGCCGTAGCCGAGCGATAGGGTCGGTACGCCTCGCCGAGTGCGTCGAGCGCTTTCGGCTTCGGAGGTTCCGCGAGCTCATGGATGCGCGCGAAGCCCTTGCGGACGCCGAAGTCGTCGACCGGCCAGACATCCGGCCGCCGCAGCTGAAACATCAAGAACATCTCCGCCGTCCAGCGGCCAATACCGCGAATCGTGCTCAGCCGGGCCACGACCTCCTCGTCAGGAAGCGCCTCGATGCGCTCCAGTGGCACCGTGCCGTCTGAGACCTTCAGCGCCAGATCGAGCATCGACGCGGCTTTGTTGCCGCTCAGGCCTACTGCGCGCAGGTCGTCAACGGACGTTCGGAGAATCGCTTCGGCGGTTGGGTGGCCGTCGTAGAGGGCGACGAACCGGCCATGAATCGCGCGTGCGGCATTGCCGGCCAACTGCTGGTAGACGATGGCGCGCCCCAGCGAGCTGAGATAGTCGCCGTCCGGTGGCCGTGGATCGTACGGGCCAACCGCCTTGACCAGCGGCGCGAAAGCTGGGTCGACACGCACGATGTGCGCGGACGCACTGGCCATCCGGCGTCCATCGTATACGAGTGGGCTACGCCGCGTAGTGCAGGCCGACGACTCCGGCGGGCAAGTCATGATTAGCTACCAGACGCCACGACGCCGGGGTCTGGAGTTGCGGAAACAATGGTGTGCCGGCGCCGAGAATTACCGGATTGACGTTGATGCGCAGCTCATCTACCAGCCCTCGGGCGATGCACTCGCGCGCCACGCTCGCGCTGCCAATCAACAGCATGTCGCCACCGGGTTGCTGCTTCATCTGACCCAGCTCATCAAGGTCGTGCACCACGCGCGCCGTACCGGTTGCTCCCCATGTAGCAGATGAAAGTGTCTTGGAAATGAGGAGCTTTGTGGCATTGTTGAGCCACTGGCTGTGGTCGACATCGTGGCGCGACGCGTTTGGCTGGTCGCCAGCGGTCGGCCAGTACGACTCCATCATGCCGTACGTCACTCGGCCAAAGACGGCCGTATCGGCCGACAGGGCGATCGGATTGACGTACTCCCACATCGCGTGCTGGTCGACGCCGCGAATCCAGCCCATCTCGCCGTTTGGTCCGGCCAGGAAGCCGTCCAGCGACACGTGTTCGAGGATGATCAGCTTTCTCATCGGCTGCCTTCGACCACCTTTCCCAGAGCGTTGAGAGCTCGCCGGTGCGGTGCTCGCGCTGAGCCGGCCGGATCGGAAAACGCGCTAAAGACACGCCCTGGCGATGCGCCGCTCAGTGATCCAGCACTAAAGCTTCTGCTTCAGTATGTCAATGGCCCGTCGCGCGCAGCGCCACGCGCATCGGTTCCGCCGGCGGCCAGTCGCGGCGCCACGCCACGTGCAGGTCCGGCCGCACCAGTACCAGATCGTGGCCATAGACCCTGCGCGGCGCCGTATCAGGCACCTTGAGCACCTCCAGCGGCGCACCCACCCGGCGCAGGGCTGCCTCGAACTCGGCGGTGTCCACCCGAGTGTCGCCTAGGCGCAGGAGCGTGAACCACGGACCGAGTCGATCATGCAGCGCCGTCCCGTCGTCCAACCACACGTGCGGCAGCCGCGCGCCCGGCCATGTCGTCGGAACGTACGCTCGACTATCAGGGTCAGGCCGTTCGCCCGCTTCGGGCCACACAATCGGCGAGTCCACATACTGATAGCCAGCTTCGATGCCCAGGATCTCGGTCACTTTGCGCTGTTCGACTTCGAACCGCTGCGCCATCTCGTGCAGGGTCGGCGCGGCGCGCCACGAGTCGCGGCCGGCCATTGCCGCGCCGGATGCGGCGATGTTGCGCAGACCGATTGGCCGCCGCTCCGCCTCATAGGACTCCAGCAGCCGCGGGCCACCCCAGCCAGCCAACGTCGCGGCCAGCTTCCAGCCGAGGTCGGTCGCGTCGCCCACGCCCGTGTTCATGCCCAGCCCGCCGGTAGGGATGACCAGGTGCGCCGCGTCGCCGGCAATGAAGACGCGCCCATTTGCGTAGCGGTCGGCGCACAGCAAATGCTGCGTCCATTCGTTGACCGACAACATGTCGAATGGCAGCCCCATGGCCATCGAGCGCGCGAACAGCGTGGCCATCTCGGCGTCGCTCGACGCCGCGGCGTGCAAAGTCCAGTGGCGGGTGCTGTCCTGGAGAATTATGAACGGGAATAGCGGCGCTTCGGCGATGTGGTAGTGCCGGCCCTTACCCATGGGAATCGCCTCGTAGAGCTGCGGGCAGTGGAACAACGCCTGGCGCAAGGTGCGGATGCCACCGCGGCCTTCGAGCCGAATCCCTGCCTGCTTACGCACCGTGCTACTGCCGCCATCGCAGCCGACCAGATACTGCGCCCGAATGGTCCCGCCGGCCACAAGAGCACTGACGCCCGCCGCGTCCTGGGCGTACGACTCGAGCTCACAGCCGAAGCGCACCGTCACCGACGGCAGCGGCTCGACGAAGCTGCGCAACAGTGGTTCGAGCGTGTACTGGGAAATGAGCTGATAGGGCTCGAGCAGGCGCGAGCCATCGTTGTGCGCCGCGATGTCTGCCTTGGCCGCGGCGACCGACGGGTACGGCAGGTGCGCCAGCGGTGCATCGCCGAGCGATGTCGTCAAGAAGACGTCCATCGGCGCCTCGCGCGGCAAGCCGGCGTCACGGATCGTCTCGGCGATACCCAGCCGCCGATAGATCTCCATCGTGCGCCCGTTGCAGCGCTCCATCTTGGGCAGCTGAATCGCCTGTTCGTTGCGCTCGACAAGTGTGCAGCGGACGCCACGCCGCCCAAGATCGAGCGCGAGCGTGAGTCCGACCGGTCCGGCACCGACGATCAGCACCTGTGTGGTCTCGGCGGTCATCGGTGACGTGATTATGTCCCCTACAATCGGCGCCACTACGCACGGAAGGGGTACCAGCCTTGCCACGTCTCGAAGGTCGGGTTGCTATCGTCACGGGCGGCGCAATGGGCATCGGCGGCGCGACCGCGCGCCGCTTGGCCGAAGACGGCGCACGCGTCCTGATCGCCGACGTCGAGGATGACGCGGCGCGCCAGAACGTCGAGACGATCCGCGCTGCCGGCGGCACAGCCGAGACGCTGCACGTCGATGTCGGCACTGCTGATGGTGTGCGCGGCATGATCGAGCACGCCGTCGAGCGCTGGCAGCGGCTGGACATCGTCGTCAACAACGCCTACGCGGGTGCATTCCATGGCGACGCCGTCGAGCTGTCAGAGCCCGACTGGGATCGGGCCCTGGACGTCGGCCTGAAGGCGATGTTCCGCGCCGCGAAGCACGCTATGCCGCATATGCGCGCCGCTGGTGGCGGCGTGATGATCAACCTGTCCTCGGTGCGCGGTGATTGGTCTGACACGCCAGCTCGCCGCTGCCTACGGTCCGGACGGCATCCGCGTGAACGCGATCTGTCCTGGGCACATCGTCACCGAACGCCTCCAGCCCCAGTGGGATGCACACCCCGACGGTCTGCGCTTCTTCGAAGAGCAGTATCCGCTGCGCCGCTGTGGTCGGCCGATGGACATCGCGAACGCGATTGCCTTCCTGTGCTCCGATGAAGCGTCATTTATTACCGGCCAGGCACTGGCGGTCGACGGCGGTCTCACCCTCCAGCTTCAGGAGAACCTGGGCGTGCAGTTGGGCCGCTACGTCCAGCGCAATCCCGAGACCTGGTTCCCTTACTGACGCGGGTGTAGCCTCCACACCATGGCCATTCAGGCGGAGCATCCACGGGTCGCAATGAACCCAGCGGAACAGCGCGCGTTCTACGAAGATCAGGGCTACCTGGTGTTCCCCGAGCTCCTGAGCTCGGCCGAGCTAGCTGAGCTGCGGGCAGCCCTGGCGGACGTCCTGCGCGAGGCCGAGGGCCTGACCGAAACCAACGACAAGTTCTCGGTCACCCAGACCGACGACGGCGGCTGGTCGGTACGCCGCATCTTCAATCCGATCTCGCATCACCAGGCCTTCCACGATCTGGTGTCCAACCCCAAGATCCTCGACGTCGTGGAAAACTTAATCGGGCCGAACATCCAGCTGCACCACACCAAGCTCAATCTCAAGCCGCCGAGCAATCGCGAAGCGCGGTTCGAATGGCACCAGGACTATCCGTTCTTTCCGCACACGAATTTCGATCTGCTGGCCGTGATGATCTATTTCGACGATTCGACCGAGGAGAACGGCTGCCTGACGATCGTCCCGGGCAGTCACAAGCTCGGACCGCAGCGCCACCTGTTTGCCAAGGACGGCGCGTTCTCTTCGCAGCTCGCCGACAAAAGCGTGGTCGACAACCCCGAGCGCTGGCTCAAGGTACCCGTGCCCGCTGGCGGCATGGAGCTCCATCACTGCAACATGCTGCACAGCTCCACGGCGAATCGCGGCACGCGCCCGCGCAGTGCGATGGTCATTCAATATCGCGCGGCGGACAATGTCGCCGTGGGCGGCGGTCTTAGCCAGGCCGGCCACGGCCTGCTGGTGCGCGGTGAGAACCCCTACTCCGTGCGTATGATGGGCGGCACATTCCTGCTGCCTGGCAAGATCGACGACCCCCTCCAGCGCGACGGCTAGCCGAGCGCGCCATCAGAAGAAGACACGCGCAGCAGCATCCCACCTCGAGTGCCGCCCAGCCCCCGGGGAAACTACTTATCTTTCGCCCAACCAATACTCACTTTTGGCGCCGCGCGTGCACAAGGTGGCCGTCCTCTAGGGTCAGGATCTGGTCGGCGCGACGGAGGGCGGTCGGGCGGTGGGCTACTACCAGGCAAGTGAGATCGCCAGAGCGGGCGAAGAGGCGTTGCCAGAGCTCGGCTTCGGTTTCGGTATCGAGGGCTGAGGAAAGGTCGTCGAAGACCAGTAGCTCGGCGTCGTGGACGAACATGCGCGCGGCGGCGGCGCGCTGGATCTGGCCGCCGGACAGCTTCACGCCGCGCGGGCCGATCAGAGTGTCGAGGCCATTCGCCAGGAGCGCTACATCAGGGTCCAAAACAGCTGCGCGGACGGCCTCCTCCAGAGCAGCGCCAGAGATGGGGCGGCCGAGCACCAGGTTGTCGCGCAGCGTCTCGCTGAACAGGCGCGGCACCTGTGGTGTGTAGGCGGTGCGCGGCGGCACGAAGAACATCGCCGGGTCATCGACAGGCAAGTCATTCCAGCGGATCAAACCAGAGTCGCGCGGCAGCAACCCGAGCAGCACATGCAGGAGCGTGGTCTTGCCCGCGCCAATCCGTCCGGTAATCACGGTGAACGAGCCGCGTTCGAGGCTGAACGACACGTCGACGATGCCGCTGCCGCTACTTGGGTGCGCGTAGGTCAGATGCTCAACCGCGAGGCGATCGAAGCGATGGCGAACGGGCGCTGGCGCCACCTCGGGCCGCGTGCCATTCAGGTGCACGTGAGCAGGCGCGACCAGCGCGCCCGGCGCTTCGTCAGGCACCACAGCCCGCATGCGGCCATACGACACCTCGATCCGCTTCAAGTCGCTGATCAGCCGACCAATCTCCGCCGGGTACCAGCCGAGCTGATCCAGGTACACGACGCAAAGCGCAAAATCGCCCACCGAAAACGTGCCGTCTCGAATCGCAGCTGCACCAAGGAGCAAGACGAGGCCGGTCCCGAGATGCACGATGTTGACACTCATTGAGTCGAGCAGCACTCCAAAGACGCTGTCGCGCACCGCGACCCGTCGACGCGCGTCGCCCAGCGCTGCGAATCGGTCGAGCGCATGGGGCACGGCGCCCGCGACGTTGAGCGCAAGCTGGGCGCCCAACAGCTCGCCCAGGAACCCGGTCAACCGACCGGTCGCCGCGCGCGACGCGGCACGATAGGCCATCGTCTTGTTGCCGAGTGCCTCGGACAGGAATGAGCTGAGCAGCAGCGGCACGAACAGCGCCAGCGTGATCGTGGCGTTGATCTGAAACATGACCACAGCCGCGCCAATAGCGAAGAACGAGCGACCGATCAGGTCGCACAGCGCATCGAGTGCATCGGCGATGTTCTCGGGATCGTCCCGGAATCGGCTAATGGTTTCGCCGACGGACTCCGGCAGACCACGCCGACCATAGCCGCGCAAGATGCCGGCGAACAGGTTGCGCTGCAGCAGGACGCGGCTCTTCTGCTGCAACGAGTTCCACGGATTTCTGAGCACCGGATCGGAAAGCACCCCAACCAACTCGAGTGCCACCAGAAGGGCGATGGCCGTCCAGGCGTTCAGCCCGGCCGGCTGACCGGCCAGCGCGTCGAAGAAGGCGCGCGTCACCAGGCCGAGCGGGATCGGCAGGAGGAAATAGATCAGCGTCGCGTAGAAGACGCAGGTCACGAAGTAGCGCGGGCTGAACCACACCAACCGCAAGAGCACCATCACGGGTTTCATGCGAGCTCCTCGGCCATACCCAGCCGCAGCAGACGCGCAAAGCGAGAGTCAGGGTCACCGGCCAGGCCGGCCCGTCGGCCGTGCTCGACCACCCGACCGTCCTCCAGGATCAGAATGCTGTCGGCGCGCTCGACGGTCTTCAGGCGGTGGGCGATGACCACGCCCGTGCGGCCATCGAGCAACCGTGTCACGGCTCGTTCCAAGAGCTGCTCTGTGTGCGGATCGAGCCGCGACGATGCTTCGTCCAGCACGACGAGCCCCGGATCCTTCAGGAAGACGCGCGCCAACGCCACGAGCTGCGCCTCGCCCGCCGACAGCCCACGCCCGCCGGCGCCCAGCTGCGTGTCCAGGCCATCGGGCAAACTGCGCAGCCATTCGTCGAGGCCAAGCTCGGCGAACACCTCGCCCAGCCGCGCATCCGCGACACCTGGGTCGAACAGGGTGACGTTGTTGCGCAGCGTGCCCTGGAACAGTT
>WNFV01000895.1_pt1 | contig 40799 bp, 26 predicted proteins | sample 5400101 | NCBI WGS metagenome assembly WNFV01 (sample SAMN13153361, study PRJNA577476) | soil metagenome | isolation source: 115 cm soil or saprolite under grassland replicate 1 | place: USA:California | collected 2016-06-15 | reverse complement strand
TCGTGCTCTTCCTGTTCACGCAGCGGTACTTCGTGCAGGGCTTCGCCAGCAGCGGAATAAAGTAAGGGAGCTGTATATGACATTCGACCTGACCGGACGGCGAGCCCTGGTGACCGGAGCCGGTCACGGCATCGGCGCCGCGATCGCGGTGGCGCTGGCGCGGGCCGGCGCCGATGTCGTGGCGCACTACGGCCATACCGGTACGCAGGCGTCTGCGGTGGTGGCCGAGATCGAGGCGCTCGGCAGGAAGGCGGTCGCGATCGGCGCTGACGTGACGGTCCGGGCCGAGGTCGACCGGCTGGTCGACGACGCGGTCACCTTCCTCGGCGGGCTCGAGATCGTGGTCTGCAACGCGGGCCACCTGGTCGGCCGGGTACCGGTCGCGGAGATGTCCGACGAACACTTCGCGCAGGTTCTGGACGTCAACGTCGGCTCGACGTTCCGGACCGTGCGGGCGGCGATCCCGCAGTTGCAGGCCGCTGGCCGGGCCGGCCGGGTGGTGACGATGTCCTCGCTGGCGGCGCACAACGGCGGCGGCGCCGGATCCGCCGTCTACGCCGCGGCGAAGGCTGGCGTCCGTGGCCTGACCAAGGGCCTGGCGAAGGAGCTCGCACCGTACGGCGTGACCGTCAACGCGCTCGCACCGGGATTCATCGGGCAGACCACGTTCCACGACACCTTCACGCCGCCGGACGTGCAGCAGACGATCATCGGCGGCACGCCGCTGCGGCGCGCCGGCACCGCCGACGAGGTGGCCGGCGCGGTGGTGTGGCTGTGCTCGGACGTCGCCGGCTACGTCACCGGCTCGACCGTCGACATCGACGGCGGTGCCTGGTTCCGGTGAACAGGATGATCGCCGCGGCGGTGCTGCCGGCCGGACGGGGCGGGTGGTGGCACGACTACGTCTGTCCGGCGCACGGCGTCGAGCTCGCACACGTCGGCCTGCTGACAGGTACGTTCCCGACCGGCGGCGCGCCCTGCCGGTACGGGTGCCGGCTGGACACCGCCGAGGTGCAGGGCGCCTGGACCGCGCTCGCGCACCAGGCCTGCGCGCGGCGGATCCTGCTGCTGGCCGAGTCGGTCGTTGCCGCTGACAACTACCAGGCCCTGCGATATCTCCTCGCTGCGACCCGACCGGACGGCTGGCAGTGGGAGGCGAGCACGTACTACCACACGTTCGTGCTGCGCGCCGCCGTGCTCGCGCTCCGCGCCGTACCCGCCGCGCCACCACCGGCCGCGGTACGGGACCGGCTGGCCGGGATGGCCGGCGTGCTCGCGACGCTGCGGACCTCGGGTGGGCTGCTGCCGGCGCTGCACGACGGACCGTACGCCCGCCAGGGCTTCGTCGACGAGCTCACCGATCTCGAAGAGGCCGTCGACGGCTCACCCGCACCCCCGGAGGAGATCCACGTCTTCGCCGATGCCGGGTACGCCGTCGTGCGCGGCCACGGGATCCACGCGATCGTCGACTTCGGCCCACACGGCGGCTCGCACGGGCACCGCGACAAGCTTGCGCTCTACCTGTACGGCGCCGGCACGGCCTGGAATCCGGACCCCGGCCAGGTGCCGTACGGTCACGCGGGATGGCGCCGGTACTACGCCGGCACGGCCGCCCATCCGGCGTACTCGGTGGACGGCGAAGAGCAGGCCGAGTGCGGCGGCCGGCTGGTCGAGGTCACCGACCGATCGATCACTGTGGCCTGTGACGACGCCTATCCTGGCGTGCCCGCGCGCCGCCGCCTCACGCTCGGCGACACCGGCCTCCTGGACGAGCTCTCCGTCGACTGCGACCGGCCGCGCCGGATCACGTCCCAGCTCCGGCCCGCGGTCGCGCTCGACGCGATCACGACGGGAATGGACTGGACGGCGTACGACACGACGACGGCAACGTTCCGCTCGGAGTACCGAACGACCTCGCGAACGGAGAACTGACCATGCTGCTGCTCGACGGCCGGCTCGACGGGCTACGTGCTGCCCTGCGCACCAGTCACACCGCACAGTGGCGCAGGCTCTACGAGCAGTGCGAGGTCTACCGGGGCCAGACCCCGCCCGCCGAGCATCCGGACGCGAGCATCACCTACTTCGGGCCGGCCGCGGCCAACCTGGCCCTGGCCTACCGGCTGACAGGTCAGCACCACTACCTGGACGAAGCCTGGCGGTGGATGTCGACCTGCCTCGACTACCCGCACTGGGGCAAGGCCAAGCTGCCCGACCACGACCTGGATGCCGGATGGCTGCTGCACGGACTCTCACTGGCCGGCAGCTGGCTGGGCGACGACCTCGGCCCCGAGCGGACGGGCCGGCTCCGGGACAAGCTCGAGCTGCAGGCGCAGCGGCTGTACGACTTCGCCGTCGAGACCGAGGGCCGCTGGTGGTCGTCGAGCTTCTGGCAGAACCACAACTGGATCTGCTACGCCGGGCTAGCCACCGCTGGGTACGCGCTGGACCGGCCGGACTGGACGAAACGTGCCCGAGGAAACTTCGACACCGTGCTGTCGCTGCTGCCGGCCGACGGATCGGACGCCGAAGGCGTCGTCTACTGGCGGTACGGCGTGCCATGGCTGGCGGCGTACGTCGACCTGCTGGAGTCGTCCGAGGGGGTGTCGCTATGGCACGACTGCGCCTTCCTCGCGAACACGTTCGGGTGGCGGCTGCACCAGTGCGCTCCGGGGTTCGAGGAGAACGTCGACCACGGCGACTGCCACGACCGTCGCAGCGGGCACAGCGTGGCGCTCTACTACAAGCTCGCCTCCGCGTACGGCGACGGTCGCGCCCAGTGGCTGGCCGACCGGGTCGCCCATAAGCACTTCTGGCGGGAGGCGTACGCGTCGGGGGTCAAACCGGGCGTGATGCCGGAGGCGTTCTACGAGCTGCTCTGGTACGACCCGGAGATCGCAGCCGTCGATCCCACCCCGACGGAGTCCGGCACCGCGTACTTCCCGGATCTGGGTCAGGTCACCACACGGACGTCGTGGCACGACACAGCGACGTACGTCTCGTTCAAGTCCGCTCCGGGTGGTGGCAACGGGGCGTGGGACGCGGCCGAGCGGTTCCGGCGCGAGCACGGCTGGGACACGCTGAACGCGGGGCACCATCACCCGGACGCCGGTTCGTTCGTGCTGGTGTCGCACGGCGCCTTCCTCGCCGTCGACGACGGCTACTGCAACCGCAAGCGGGCGGCCAACCACACCCTCGTCCTGGTCGACGGCCAGGGGTGGGCCTGCGAGGACCGCTACCACGTCTACAAGGACCTGCCGTACACCGCGCGGCCGCGGCTCCGTTGGGTGCTGGCCGAGGACGGTTTCGTGCACGCGACCGCGGAAACAGCGTTGATGTTCGATCCCGCGCTCGGTGTGAACCGGGTCGACCGGACTCTCGTGGTCACGCCTCACGGGCGGCTGGTGGTGCTCGACGAGCTGCAGGCCGCGCGGCCGCGGAGATGGACCTGGCTGCTGCAGTCGGACTGGCCCGCCGAACAGGTGTCCGACCGCCTGTACGCGGTGCGATCCGGGCCGGCGCAGATGTGGTTGACTCGGCTCGCGCCGAGCGGCGTCGACGTCTCGGCGGCGGACACCGAGATCGAGGCGAACCCGACCGCGTCGACTCCGAGCCTGCGGATCACCAAGACGCTGCGTACGCTGCGCTGGTCGACCCCCCGGGTGAACAGGACGAGCTTCCTGGCGGCGATCGAGCCGACGTCCGCGCTGGACCCGTCCCCGCCGCTCGCCTCTCCGGTCGTCGACGGTGTCGAGTACGGCGTCGGCTTCGGCGACGAGGCCGTACTGCTCGCCCCGTCGCACCGGCGGATCGCCGTCGACGGCTTGGCGGCCGACGCCGTCGCGGTGATCCGCGGCGACGATCGGGTCGCCGTCGTCGAAGCGACCCGGCTCACGGTGGACGGGCGGGTGCTGCTCGAGTGCGGGGAGCCGTACACGGGTCTGGTCGAGGTGCCCCGATGAGCCGGTCGGCGGCGACTGCGAGGATTGACCGCCCGGGCGGGTGGGAGCAGGCGACGCTCCGCGCGCTGGAATGGGTGGCGAACCCGGCGCTTGCAGGCGCAGCGTTCTGCCTGCTCTGCCTCGGTGTCGTGACCTGGCTGCCGGCCCTGGCCGCCACCGCGCACGCCCTGCACCGCTGGCGGTCCGACGGCGAGCAACGCTGCTTCGCGGGCGTGTTCGACGCCTTCGGCGGCTACTGGCGCATCCTCTGGCGGGACGGGCTGGTGTCGACCGCGGTCGGCGTCGTGCTGGTGGTGAACATGGTCTTCCTCTTCCGGCAGTCGTCGCCGATCGCGCTGGCGTTCTTCGCGGTGCACCTCGGCATCGCGGCGGCGCTGGTGCCCTACCACCTCGGTCTGGCCACGGTCGCTGCCCGCGACCCGGCCCAGGCGGTCGGCGTGGCGGCGTGGCGGCGCCAAGCCCTCGTCCTCGCCTTCGGCGGGACGCGCGGCCTCGCGCTGCTGGCGGCGGCAGTCGCTGCTCCGCTGCTGACCCTTCCGATCGCCGTCGGTCCGCTGCTGTTCGGGCCGACCCTACCGCTGCTGCTCGCTCTCGCGCTGGCGGAGCGGACCACGCCCCCGAACCGCGAAAGGGGCGGACAGGACTCCCGAGACGAACGTGAGACATGACCGGACGACGCTCCCGAGGCCTCACATCGACGTTGGCGGCGGCCGTCATGACAGGGATCCTCATCGGCGGCACTCCGGCCGCAGCGAGCCCCACGGACGGCAACGTTCCCGGCGACATTACTGGACCTGACGAACTGGAAGATCACGCTGCCGGTCGGATCGCCGAGCAGTCCCACCGAGGTCAAGCAGCCCGCGTTGAACAGCTACTTACGGAGAGGTGCACATCTACAGCGTCTCGGTTCAGCATCGCAGATAGGCCGCCCGTGCGACCCGGTGTCGTCTGTCTTGCGTGTCAGGCCGGAACACTCGAGGCGGACGATCCCCCAGCTCGAGAATCGGCTGCGGATCTTGAACCGATCGGTTAGTCGCTTGGCGCGCCCAGCGCCGCTGGCTAGAGGACTCGCCGAGATAACCTGGCCAGCATGACGGACGCCGCCGACATGTTGTCCCGGATCGACGTCGCCACCGACCGGCTGCTGGCCACCGTCCGGCATCTGAGCGACGACGACGTACGACGTCCCAGCCTGCTGCCCGGGTGGACCGTCGGTCACGTCCTGACTCATATCGCCCGCAATGCGGACTCGCTGGTGAACCTCGCGACCTGGGCGCGCACCGGCGTGCCGACGGCGCAGTACGCCTCCGACGAGTCCCGCAACGCCGACGTCGAGGCCGGCGCCGCCCGCGAGGCCAGTGCCCACTACGAGGACATCGCGTCCTCGGCGGACCGGCTCCGCGGAGCGCTGGCCGAGCTGCCGGCAGACGCGTGGGACGTCGTCGTACAGTGGCGCAGCGGCAAGCGCAAGCCCGCCACTGCGATCCTCGACGCACGGCTCGTCGAGGTGGAGGTCCACCACGCCGACCTCGGCCTGGACTACGGGTTCGGCGACATCCCCCGCGAGCTGCGCCTGACCCTGCTGGCCGATGCGCTCAGCGCGCTCGACGGTGTCGCCGTACAGATCGACGACGCGCCGTCGGACGACCCGCAGGACGGCATCGTGGTCGGCGGCAGCAGCGGGGACCTGCTCGGCTGGGCCAGCGGACGTACCTCCGGGGAACGACTCAGGTGCGCGGGCCCGCTGCCCGCCGTACCGGAATGGCGGTGAGATGACCGAGTACACGGGCAAGGTGCGAGTCGGCGGGCCGATCGCGACGCACGAGTTGTCGCACCTGATCATCAGCAAGGCCGCGGTCGGTCCGATGGACAACAACGGGTACCTGCTGCGCTGCCGCGCCACCGACACCCAGGTCCTCATCGACGCCGCGAACGACGCGCACACGCTGATCGGCATGATCGGTGACGGCGACCTCGACCGGGTCATCACCACGCACCGGCACCCCGACCACTGGCAGGCCCTCGCCGAGGTCGTCGCGAAGACCAGCGCCCGCACCGTCGCCGGCCGCCACGACGCCGAGGCCATTCCCGTCCCCACCGACCAGCTCGTCGACGACGGCGACACCATCACTGTCGGCGAATGTGCGCTGACCGTCATCCACCTCGCCGGCCACACTCCCGGCTCGATCGCCCTCCTGTACGACGACCCGACCGGCCCGCCACACCTTTTCACCGGCGACTCTCTCTTCCCCGGCGGCCCCGGCAAGACCACCGGCGGCGATGACTTCGACTCCCTGATGCACGACCTGCAGACCAAGGTCTTCGACCGGCTGCCCGACGAGACCTGGGTGTACCCCGGCCATGGAAACGACACGACGCTGGGCGCTGAACGCCCCTCGATCCCGGAGTGGCTCGACCGCCGTTGGTGAACGAGACCGAGCTCGAGGCTGCGGTCGACCGCCACGGTGCCCTGCTGACGGAGAACGCAACGCGTCACAGGCCGTCGGCAGGGCTTGTGACTGATTTCACAAGCCCTGGACCGTAAAACACGGAAGGCACCGGTCGCTCATCCAGTTCGATAGTGATGGAGCTCCGATCCGCCGGCTGGTTGAGGTGCGACAGACGGCTCTACACCGAATGACCGACCCGAACGCACCACCGACAGACCACCGATAGAGAGATGACGATGAACTTCGCCGACACGGCTGCCGTGCAGATCCGCGAGCTGGAGCTGTCCTACGCCGAGCGCGTGAACCTGGCCGTCGCGGAGGACCGCTACGACCTGGTCGACCGGCTGGTCGCCGACTTCGAGACCGAGCGCGACCACCTCCAGCGCGCCGCCTGACAGCCAACCAAGCCACCCAGCCGACCGTTCCGCCTGCGGCCGCCCCCGACGACCACCAGCACGGCTTGACGGAATTACGGGCGCAGGCGGGCGACTCTTGCCAGTTGTCCGGGCCGTCGCCGTTCCCCGGCGGCCCCGGCAACGACTCCACCCTCGGCGCCGAACGCCCCTCGATCCCCGCCTGGCCGGCCCGCCGCTGGTTGATATCGAAGCCATGGACCCAGGGCTGGTCGCCGCGAAGCAGGCCATAGGAACGGCGTTCGCGCGAAGCGGCGTCTTCCAGGTCCATCTGATTCCGAAAAACATCGGACTCAGGTGTCATCACCTTCAGCGATGGCGGCGCCAGGGCAGTCACGAACCGGGCCCGGTACAGCTCGGTCGCTGATGTCGAACCTTGAACGCCGGGGTCTTTCCTCAGATCTCGGAAGGGGCGGAGGGTGAACTGAGAGTGCGTACGGTGTCGCGGGCGATGCGTTCGATGGCGTCGAACCGGCCGGCCTGAACGGCATCAGGTGGCGCCAGCCAGCTGCCACCGACCGCGACCACTGCCGGAACCCGCAGCCATGCGGGTGCATCGGTGAGGGAGATCCCGCCGGTGGGAATGAACCTGAGCCGGCTGAACGGAGCACTCAATGCTTGGACTGCGTTGATGCCGCCGGAGGTGGCGGCGGGGAAGAACTTGACCGTCCGCACGCCGGCGTTGACCGCACGCTGGGCTTCGGTGGCGGTGGCGATCCCCGGGACAACGGGTACTCCGGCGTCTGCACCTGCCGCAAGGACCCCTTCGTCGAATCCGGGGCTGACGAGGAAGCGCGCGCCGGCGGCTATGGCGTCGCGAGCCTGAGCGGCGTTGAGGACCGTGCCGGCGCCCACGACGAAGTCGTCAAGCCGCGCTGCGGCGGCAATGGCGTCGAGAGCGCCTTCTGTTCGGAGGGTGATCTCCGCGCACGGGATGCCGCCGGCGGCAAGGGCCGTGCAGAGGCCCCGGGCGTGCGGCGCGTAGTGAATGACAACCACCGGGAGAGCCCGTACGCCGGTGGGCAGCCAGGATGGGCGGTCGGAGTTAGACACTATCGCCGTACCTCCTGGTCATCGAGATGCGCAGCGTCGCTCAGCTCGGCGCGATGTGGGAGCCCCTCCCAGTCTCCGGCCGAGCCGACGACGAACGCGGCTGTGGCGTGGGCCCTGCGCAGCCGTTCGACTGGCGGCAGTCCATCGATCCAGGCGGAGAGGTATCCCGCCGCGAAGGCGTCGCCGGCGCCGACCGGGTCGACGGCCACGACGGGCACCGTCCGGCCCCGGGTCAGGACGCCATCGGCAGTCGAGTGCAGCGAGCCGTCCAGACCAAGCTTGATCACCACCTCGACGTCAGCAGGCAGCAGGGCTCGCAACGCGTTCACCGCCCCGGGAAGGTCGTGACTGACGTCGTCGGATCCGCAGGACAGCAGCAGCGCCGCCTCATCGGTTCCGGCGATCAGCACCGTGACGACCGGCAGCACCGCGTGCAGCAGGTCCGCGGCCTCGCGCCGGCTGCACAGCCGACTGCGGTAGTTCACGTCCAGGCTGATCCTCGCCCCAGTCCCCGCTGCCCGGCGGGCCAGCCGGTACCAGCAGTCCCGTGCGGTAGGAGACAGTGCGGGTGTGATGCCGGTCAGATGGACCGTGTCTACGCCTGCCAGGTCCCAGGACTCGGCGTCGCCGGCCGTCAGTCGCGACCCCGCTGATCCGGCGCGAAGGTAGTACACCCTGCCCAGCGCACCGGCCCGTCGCTCGCGGACATAAGCGGCCGTATAGCCTGCCGGGTCCACCCGCAGCACGCTGTGCACTCCCTCCGCATTCAGCTCCCGGGCCACCCGCCGGCCCCAGGGGTCGTCGCCGACCACACCAGCGAACGTCGCCTGATGCCCGAGCCGGGCCAGGCCGATGGCCACGTTCAGCTCCGCGCCGCCGACGCCGACGCGCACCGCGTCGGCGTGTTCGAGCGGTCCCTGCTGCTCGGCGACGAGGCTGACGATGGCCTCACCCGCGGTGAACACCCGGGTCATGCCGCCACCCCACCCTCGGAGACGGTCCGCAGTGCCAACGCGCTGATCGTGAGAGCGGGATTGACGGCCGCCGAGCTCACGAAGACCGACGAGTCGGCGATCCACAGACCGTCGACCCCGTGTACCCGGCCGACCGGGTCGACCACGCTGGCGGCAGGGTCGGTGCCCATGCGGGCGGTGCCGCACTGGTGCGAGTTCGTGGCGATGTCCAGCGTCTCGTGGAACACCAGCGGATATCCGGCGCGGCGGATTACCGACGCGAAGGCGGCCAGCAGCTTCTTGTGGGTCGAGAGGTTGGTCGGCCGCCAGGTGACGCCGACCCGGCCGTCCGGTCGCAGCCTGACCCGGTGCTCCGGCCGCGGGAGGTCCTCGCTCATCACCCACCACTCGACCGAGTGCTTCGCGAGCTGGTCCAGAACCCGCCGTGGCACCCGGGGGCGGGACGGTTTCAGCTGACCGGCCTGCAGCTTGCCGAGCGCCTGGATGTTCCCCCACGGGTACGGCGAACCGTCGGCGCCGCGGGCGTACCAGTCGTTGACCTGCAGGGTCTTCTGGAAGAACACAGGGTTCGGCCGCCGCGGGTCGACGGCGAGCAGCGCCGAGTTGACGTGCTGCATGTAGTTGCGTCCGACCTGGTCGGTCGCGTTGCCGAGGCCGCGAGGATGTCCTGTCGACGTCGAGCGCAGCAGCAGGAGCGCCGTCCGCGCGCTGCCACAGGCCAGCACGATCCGCCCGGTGCGAACCTCGAGCGGACTGCCATTGTGTGTGCAGCTCAGTCCGCTGACTGTCCTGCCACCGGTGCCGACCTCGATCCGCTCCACACGGGTGTTGCGGAGCAGGCGCAGCGTCGGAGCGGTCAGGGCCGGGCGCACCGCGGCGCGCTCGGCGTCGTTCTTGGCACCCACCATGCAGGGATAGCCGTCGCAGGTACGGCAGCGCAGGCAGGTGCCGCCGGGGCCGAGGTCGATACCCAGCGGGACCGGGCTGGGGTGCAGCCCCTGGGAGCGCAGCCGCCCGGCCAGGTCGGCGATGTACGGCTCGTCCGGGACCGGAGGGTGCGGGAACGGCCGGCGCCGCGGCGGCGCGCTGGGATCCTCGCCGTCGTCCCCGCGCACCCCGAACAGCCGCTCGGCCTGCTCGTAGTAGGGCTCGAGGTCGGCGTAGGACAAGGGCCAGGCCCGTGACGTCCCGTCGACGTGCTCCACCGCGATGAACTCCGACTCCCGGAAGCGTGGGAACGCCGCCCCGAACACCTTCGTGTTGCCGCCGACGAAGTCGTGCAGGCCGGGGTGGAACGTCGCGCCGGTCAGGTCGTCGACCCACTCCTCGGTCACCTTGTACCGGCGCTCGCCGAACACCGCGTCCGGGTCCCAGTTCTGCAGCTCGCGCGGCAGCCAGTCGCCCTGCTCGAGCAGCAGCACCCGGGCGCCGGACTCCCGCAGCGCCCACGCCGCGGACGCCCCGCCGGCGCCGGAGCCGACCACCACCACATCGGCATCGACGACGTCGCCGGACACCGCGGCCGGCGCTGGTTCGGCCGAGGTCCACAGTTGGTCGGCCGGCACCGGGTGGTCCGTCTTCACTTCACGGACCCCGCGGTCAGGCCGGAGATGAAGAACCGGCCGAGCACGACATAGACCAACAGCGTCGGGGCCGCCACCAGGATCGCGCCGGACATGAGTGCACCGTAGTCGACGGTGGTCGTGCCGATCAGGTTGTTCAGCTTCACCGTCACCGGCCACGTCTGCTGCGACGTCACGACGAGGCCGAACAGGAAGTCGTTCCAGATGTTGGTGAACTGGAAGATTCCGGCGACCACGAAGCCGGGCCACGACAACGGCAGCACCACCCGCACGAACGAGCTGAACAACCCGCAACCGTCGATCTCGGACGCTTCGACGATCGCGGTCGGGATCGACTGGTAGTAGTTGCGGAACACCAGTGTGGTGATCGGAATGCCGTAGATGATGTGCACCAGGACGACACCGGTGAGGGTCCCGGTCAGGTTCAGCGCCCGGAGGAACTGGAACATCGGGATGATGATCGACTGGAACGGAATGAACATCCCGAGCAGCATCAACGTGAACAGCAGCTGCGATCCACGGTACGGCGTCTTGGCGAGGATGAACCCGTTCAGTGCACCGATCAGGCACGATGCGATGGTGGCCGGGACGGTGATCTGGACGGAGTTCCAGAGGTTGCCGGCGAGGTTGTCCCAGGCGGTCCGGAAGCCCTGCAGGTCGATGCCGCTGGGCGGCGCGAGGAACGATGACGTCCCTGCCGCGGAGCCCTTCAGCGCGGTGGCCACCACGACGTAGAGCGGTAAGCAGAACCACAGCAGCAGCGCCGCGCAGGCGGCCAGCACCAGCCACTCGCCGTACGACCGCGGCCGCCAGCGGAACTCCTTCCTCCGGCGCATGGCCCCCGCCCGGTGGCCGTCGTACGACGTCGCCCGGCGCTGCTCGATTGTCTCGGTGGTCATCACGAGCTCCTTTCGGCGCGGTAGCTGCGGGCCAGGTACGGAACGATGACCAGGCAGGTGAGGACGAAGACGACCAGCGCGGCAGCGGTGCCCTTGTCGTAGCGGTTGCCCTTGGTCATCGCGTCGAAGACGTAGATCCCAGGCACGTCGGTGACGAACCCGGGCCCCGAGCCGGACATCGCCACGACGAGGTCGAAGATCTTCAGCGCGACGTGCAGCAGCAGGACGAAGCAGGTCACGGTGACCGGCCACAGCTGCGGGATCACGATGTACCGGAGCCGCGCCAACGTGCCCGCGCCGTCGACACTCGCGGCTTCCAGCTCGTCGGCCGAGATGGACGCCAGGCCGGCGAGGTACATCGCCATCGCGAACCCCATCAGCTGCCAAGCGGCTGCGAGCACGATCGGGAGTAGGGCGACGGGTATGCCGAGCTGGACGTGCACCGTGTCGTTGGGTCCGTAGAACGCGCCCAGCACTCTGGTGTCAGTGGTCCAGCCGGGCGGGTGGTCGATGCCGATCTTGCGCAACACCACGTTGATGCCGTTCTCGGGGTTGAAGATCCAGCGGAACGCGACACCGGTGACGATGAAGCTCAGCGCGTAAGGCAGCAGGAAGACCGAGCGGAACAGGCCGCGGCCGACGGTGACGTGGTGGACGAGCAAGGCGATCACCAGTCCGCCCACGATCGCGAGCAGGAGGAAGCCGACGGAGAACACGATCATGTTGCGAAGGTCGGCCTGGAACCGCTGCTCGCCGAACAACTCACGATAGGTTGCCGCGAACGGCTCACGCAGCGACAGGTTGCGCCTCGTCGGACGTCGCCACATGGACAGTGAGATCCAGCCGCTGAAGGCGATGAAGCCGTAGACGAAGACGAAGGTCAGCAGCAGGCTCGGCAGCATCGCGTACGGCGCGGCACGGAACTTGGCGCCGCGCCGCCGGACACCGCGAGTCGTACCTGCGGACGGGATGGTTGGGGCTGTGACAGTGGCCATCGAAGTGCTCTCGGTTCGGTTCGGCAGGGGGTGGTCGTCTCGTGCGCCGCACAGGGCACCGCGCACGAGACGACGAGGCAGACCTCAGCCGGACAGGTTCTGCTGGGCGGCGGTCATCTTCTTCACGAACGCGTCGACGTTCTTGTCGCCGTTGAGTGCGGTGACCGCGTCGAGATAGGTCTGCGCGAACTCAGCCGGCGCGCCTTGGTGGTGGGCCACCGAGCTGACGATCTTCAGCGAGCGCAGGTCCTGCGCGGCTGCCTTCTGGTAGGGCGGGAAGCCGTCGAGCGACACGTCCGTGCGAACCGGCGATGAGCCCTTGGCGAGGTTGAAGTCCTTCTGCACCGTCGGGTCGAGCAGCGCCTTCAGCCAGATGTCCTCAGCCTGCGGGTCGGGGGCATTGTCAGCCGGCTTGACGAAGGCGTCGCCCACGAACAGGAAGGTGTCGCTCGTGCCGGGGAAGGCGAGGTAGCCGAAGTCGGTGCCTTCCTTGAAGCCCTTGTTCACCATCTCGCCGTACGCCCAGTCGCCCATGAGATTGGCGGCGCACTTGCCCTTCGGGACGTTCAGCGCGGCCTGGTCCCAGGTCAGCGCCGAGTGATCGGAGTTGACCAGGCCGAGCAGCGTGACATAGTCCGTGACGGCGGTCCTGACCTTTGCGTCGTCGAACGGCGACTGGCCGGCGAAGAGTTTCGTCCACCCGTCCGGTCCGACCTCGGAGAGGATCAGCGACTCGAGCAGCTGGGCGGAGGCGAAGACGTCCTTGTCGCCGAGGCACAGCGGAGTCTTGCCGGTGGACTTGATCTTCCTGAGGTCGGCGATCATCGTCTCGACGGTCGTCGACTTGTCCCAGGTGACGCCGGCCTGACGGAGCAGCTTCGGATTCGTCCACAGCACGTTCGCGCGGTGCGCGTTGACCGGGACCGCGTAGTACTTCCCGTCGTGCTGGACCATCTTGGCGATCGTCTCCGGGAGCTTGGCGGCCCACCCGTTGTCGTCGTACAGCTTGGTGATGTCGGCGACGGAGCCGTCCTCGACCGCGGACGCGAGATCCTGGTCAGGGTGGAGCTGCCACGAGTCGGGCGGATTCCCGCCCTGCAACCGGGTCTGCAGTGCCTGCTGGGCGTTGCTGCCACCACCGCCGGACACTGCGGCGTTGACCACCTGGTCGTTCGAATCGGACTTGAACTTCGTGAACAGCACGTCGAGTGCCTTCGACTCCGATCCTGAGGTCCACCATGAGAAGACCTCGAGCTTGCCGGTACCCCCACCGCTGCCGTCGCCATTGCCTGACCCCCCACATGCCGTCGCGGTGAGACTCACTGCCAGCGCAACGGCTGCCAGAGTCATCGAACGCTTCGCACTCATTCCTGTCTCCCTCTGTCCGGTGACCGCCCGCGGCGGCGGTCGCGCCGCCCCTGCGCACCAAGGGCGGATCGGCGCGTACGGCGCCTTAGCTGGCTGCTGCCCCCGGAGCTCCAGTGGTCCTGGTGTGTCAGCCTGCACGCGATGCTAGATCGTTCTAGCACCATCTGCTAGACCGTTCTAGCACTGCCATCTCGCGGTGGTCAACCCCTTATGGGGCACGATGCCGAAAATTGATAGATCGATCTAGCATGCACGCGCGCAGACCGGTGCCCCGCGACGTCGTGCAGGGGCTCGCTCAGACGCTTCGAGCGCCGTCCACCGGGGCTGCGGCGCCGTGCAGGATGTGGTGCGCGCCCTTTTCCCCGATCATGATCGAGGTCGCCTGGGTGTTGCCGCTGATGAGCGTCGGCATGACGGATGCGTCTATGACGCGTAACCCCTCCAGGCCGCGGACCCGCAGCTGCTGATCGACCACCGCCAGGTCGTCGCGGCCCATCTTGCAGGAGCCCACCGGGTGGTAGTCGGTCTTGGCCCACTGCTTGATGTAGTCGCGGATCTCGGCGTCGGTCCGCACGTCTCTGCCCGGCATGTGCTCGCGCTTGATGAACGGCGCGAACGCCTTGGTGGCGAGCATCGACCGGCCCCAGCGGAAGCCTTCCATGGAGATCTTCCAGTCGTAGGGGTCGGACAGGAAGTTGGGATCGATTGCCGGTGGGACGGCGGGATCTGCCGACCTCAGGGTCACCGAACCGATGCTCTTCGGACGCAGGTTGCAGGTGTTGATGGTCATCCCATGGCCCTTGACCCGCATCCGGCCATGGTCGATGACGAACGCCGGCAGGGCGTGCATCTGGATGTCCGGAGTCGGCACCGCCTCGCTGCTGCGCACGAACATGCCGGCCTCGCAGACGCAGGCGGTGATCGGTCCGGTCCGGTAGAGGAGGTACTGCAGACCGGCCGCCGCGGCCTTGAGAGGCCGGTCGGACTCGTTGTAGCTGACCGGGATCGTCTCAGCAGTCAGGTAGACGTCCATGTGGTCCTGGAAGTTCTTTCCCACACCGGGGAGGTCATGGGCGACGTCGATGCCGAGCGCTCTCAGCTCGTCGGCCGGCCCTACACCGGACAGCAGCAGCAGTCGTGGCGAGTTCACGGCACCGCCGGACAGCACCACCTCGCGGTCCGCGTGCGCGATCCGCGGCTCGCCCTTCACGGTGTACCGCAGCCCGGTCGCCCGGCCGTTCTCGATGATCACCTCGGTGCCGAGCGAGTGCGGCTGGATGGTGAGGTTCGGGCGGGTCCGCGCGGGTCGCAGGTAGGCCGTCGACGCGCTCTCGCGGCGGGCATCGCGTTGCGTGACGTCGTACCAGCCGACGCCCTCCTGGACGGCGCCGTTGAAGTCGGGGTTGAAGGTCAGCCCCAGCTCCTGTGCGGCGCGCACGAAGGCCTTGCTCAGCGGGTTGTGCTGCACCTGCTCGGACACGCTCATGGCGCCTTCGCTGCCGTGGAACCGGTCGTTCAGGCGCTCGTTGCGCTCGGCGCGCCGGAAGAACGGCAGCACCTTCTCGTAGCTCCAGTCGTCGTTGCCCAGGTCCGCCCAGCGGTCGTAGTCCTCCCGCTGGCCGCGGATGTAGATCATCGCGTTGATCGAGGTGCTGCCACCGAGTGTCCGACCCTGGGGATACCACATCGGGCGGTTGTTCAGCTGCGCCTGGGGAACCGTCTCGAAACCCCAGTTGTATGCCGGACTGGTCAGTTTGGTGAACCCGACCGGCATGTGGATCAGCGGCGACCAGTCCCGGCCTCCGGCCTCCAGCAGCAGCACCGTGGTGGACGGGTCAGCGGAAAGCCGGTTGGCGACCACGCATCCGGCTGCGCCGGCGCCCACGACGATGTAGTCGTAACGATCAGGGGACATGGTGATCATCCTTCGAAGAAGTGCTTGTCCCGCCGAGACCGGCCAGGTGGCGGTCCACGGCGTCGAGGGCGTCGAGGAACCAGTAGTCGCCCCACATCACGGACTCGTCCACACCGAGCTTCTTGGCCTCGTGGTAGCTGCCGTGCCGGAGCAGGCCTTCCCAGTCGGGGTCGGCGTGGGAGAGGAACTCGTCGTCGCACAGCCGGGTCAGGATCCGCAGTGCATAGTCGGCGTAGCTCCGGGCGGCTGCCTGGTCCTGGACGAGACCGGCCAGCTGCCAGAGCCCGCCGGCGGCGATCGCCGCGGCCGAACTCTCCCACGGCCGGGTCGGATTCGGCTCCTCCCAGTCATTCGGCGGTACCAGTGCATCCCCGGTCCGCTCGATGTAGAGGTCGGCGCAGGCGCGGGCGGTCTGGAGGAACCGCCGGTCGCCGGTGTAGCGGTAGGCGGTGCCGAATCCGTAGAGGGCCCATCCCTGGCCGCGAGCCCATGACCCATCGTCGGCGAAGCCCTGCTGAGTGGTCTGCCGCAGGAAGGCGCCGGTCTCGAGGTCGAAGATGCCCTCGTGGGACGCGCTGCCGTCGCCTCTGACCAAGGCGCGTCGCGTGGTGAGGCAGTGCTCGTAGGCGATGCGCACCAGGTCGGGGTCACCGGTGCGCTGGGCGGCGTGGAAGACCACGCCGACGTTCATCATGATGTCGATGAACAGGCTGTCGGGGGCCAGGAAGCTGCGCAGGTAGCGGCCCTTCTCGTTGTACCGCGAGGACAGCGTGCGACCTGCCTGGACGACCACCTTGTCGCGGGACTCGTCGCCCGTGAGCTCGAACCAGCGCCGCCACGTGGACCAGAAGAGGAACCCCAGGTCGTGGACGCCGCGATCGTGCTGTCGCTCCTCGATCAGGAGCGAGTAGTGTTCGGCGGCGTCGCGCAGGTCCTGCCGGCCGGTGCGGTCGGCGAGCAGCCAGAGCTGGCCACCGAGGAAGCCCTCGCACCAGTTGGTCCAGGCCTCGGCGTCCACCGCCCACTTGCCAGCCTCGGTGTACAGCGGGAAACGGTCGGGGTGCTTCCCGATCAGCGCCGGGACCTTCTGCTCGGCCGTGGCCCACGCCCGGGCGGCGCCGGATCGATAGCCGTCGGGGACGACGATTCCGTCGGGGATCGCCACCGGCAGCGGGCCGCTCAGAATCCGGTGGCTCATCGCTCGGCTCCTCCTGGCACCCAGCGAGTGGTGCGGGGCCCGACCTGCAGCTGGATCGTCTTGGTCTGGGTGAACGCGCTGATCGCCTGCCGTCCCAGCTCGCGTCCCTCACCGCTGGCCCCGTAGCCGCCGAAGGGCAACTCGGGGTAGCCGTCCATCCAGCGGTTCACCCACACGGTGCCGGCTCGGAGCCGGCGGGACGCGACCAGCGCCGCGTTGATGTCGGTGGTCCAGATCCCGGCGGACAACCCGTACATCGTCGAGTTCGCGATCTCGATCGCCTGGTCGAGAGTGTCGAACGTGAGCACGGACAGCACCGGACCGAAGATCTCCTCCCGTGCGATGGACATGCCCGGGGTGACGCCCGCGAAGACCGTCGGCTCGTAGAACCGGCCTACGTCCGTTCGACGCCGCGTCCCGCCCAGCAGCAGCTCGGCGTCGGAAGCGTGCCCCTCGGCGACGTACCGTTCGATGACCGACAGCTGCTCGTCGCTGGTGATCGCTCCGACCTTGGTGGCCGGGTCGAGCGGGTCGCCGACGGGCACTCGCGCAGCGCGGGCGACGATCTCGGCCTGGACCTCGTCGGCGATGCTCGAGTGGACCAGCACTCGGCTGCCCGAGTTGCAGCACTCCCCGGCGTTGAAGTAGACGCCGAACACGACCGCGTCGAGGGCGGCGTCCAGGTCGGCGTCGGCGCAGACGATCTGCGGGTTCTTGCCGCCGAGCTCGAGCTCGACCCGCTTGAGCTGCTGCCCCGCGGCTGCGGCGACCTTGCGGCCGACTGCTGTGGAGCCGGTGAAGGACACCATGTCGCTGCCGGGGTGACCGCTCATCGCGGCGCCGATGCCTCCGGCACCCGTGACGATGTTCACGACCCCTTCGTCGCAGCCTGCCTCGAGCAGCAGCCGTCCGAGCTGGACGGTGGTGCCGGGAGTCAGCTCGCTGGGCTTCACCACCGCGGTGCAGCCGACTGCGAGGGCGAACGGCAGCTTCTGGCTGACGATCAGCAAGGGGAAGTTCCACGGCGTGATGATCGACACGACTCCGAGCGGCTCGTTGACGACCATCGCCAGCACGTCCGCACCGAGGTCGTTGTGCGCGTCGCCGTAGGAGTGCCGGGCCAGCGTCGCGGCGTACTCCCACAGGTCGGCCGACCCGTCGACCTCGTCCAGCGCCTGCGAGATCGGCTTGCCGGACTCCAGCGCCTCGATCCGGGCCAGTTGCTCCCGGTCGCGCCGGATCAGCTCCCCGACCCGGTGCAGCACTCTGGCACGCTCTGCTCCCGGGCGGTGTGGCCATGGGCCGGTGTCGAAGGCCCGGCGCGCTGCGGTGACGGCCCGATCGACGTCCTCGGTCGCGGCGCGGGCGTAGCGGGCCACGACGACGTCATGCGCGGGCGAGACCCGCTCGAAGGTCTCGCCGGCCGCCGCGGGGACCTCCTTGCCGTCGAGGAGGAGCTGGTTGTCCGAGACGATGTGCTCGGAGAGATGGGTGCTGGTCATGTCGCTCTGTCTTCCTTCTGTCTGTCAACGTCCGGCGAACTGTGGGATCTCGCCCGACCGGAACCCGTCGATGCCGGTCCGCAGGTCCTCGGTTGCGGTGGTGACGGCACCGGCCAGGTGCTCCAGGACCCGCGAGGGGGCCCCATCGGCGGCGGCGTCGATGATCTGCTTGGCCAGCGACACCGCCACTGGTGCGCCGGCGGCGATCCGGGCGACGAGCTCGGCGACCGTGTCCTCCAGGACCCCGAGCGGCGCGCATGCGGCGGCGATGCCCCAGGACTCGGCGGTGGTCCCGTCGATCGTGCGCCGGGCAAGCACGATGTCCTTCGCACGGGCCCGGCCGACGAGCTCGGTGAGGCGCTCGGTGCCGCCCCATCCGGGAACGGTGCCCAGACCCACCTCGGGCAGGCCGAGGCGCGCGGTGTCGGCGACCACCCTCAGGTCGCAGGCCAGGGCCAGCTCCAGCCCGCCGCCGAAGGCCACCGCATGCACAACCGCGACCGACGGCTGGCTGAGGGCGGCCAGCGCGTCGAACACCCGATGTCCGCGCGCGGTCCAGTCGAGCATCTGCACCGGGGAGAGGCCAGCGAACCGGCCGATGTCAGCCCCGACGCAGAAAGCCTTGGGGCCTTCCCCGCGCAGCACCACGACGCGGGCATCGCTCGCGGCGATCGTCGCGATGTGCTGGGCCATCGCGTCGAGCATCTCGGGGGTGAGCGCGTTCAGCTTGGCCGGGCGGCGCAGGGTGAGCGTGGCCGTAGCGTCGGAAACGGCCAGTTCCACGGCGCCGTACGTAGCCGGACGGTCGCCGTTCATCGCATCCGCCCTCGTGGCTGCTGGTCCTCGTTACGCGGGGTTCGAAGACGCAGCCCCATCGGCTCCTGGCGGAAGATGCGCCGCTCCATGGTCCCGATGTCGTCGGCGACCTTCAGCGTGCAGGCGGCCTTGGCCAGCACGTCCCGCTCCAGATCCACGCCGGGCGCGAGCTCGACGACAGTGAGGCCTTCCGGTTTCAGCTCGATGACGCACCGTTCGGTGACGTAGCGGACCTGCTGGCCCTGGTCCAGGGCTCGACGTCCCGAGAAGGTCACGGCACTGACGTGCTTGACGAACTTCGGGATGCTGCCGTCCCTGCGGATCACGAGGCGACCGTCCTCGATGCCGATGTCGCGGCCGCCGGCGGTGAAGGTCCCGCTGAAGACGATGGATCGCGCGCTGGAGGTGATGTCGGCGAAGCCGCCGACGCCGGCGGTGACGTGCCGGCGACCGGGCAGGTGGTGGACGTTGACGTTGCCCTCTTCGTCGACTTCCAGGAACGACAGCAAGGCGTGGTGGAAGCCGGCACCTTGCAGCAGCGTGAACTGATCGATGCTGGGCATCAGGGCCTGGGGGTTGAGCGCGCAGCCGAACGCGAAGCCGGTCAGCGGCACGCCCCCGACAGCACCCTGCTCGATCACCCAGGTGACGTCCTCGCCGTGCCCCTCTTCGACCAGCACCCGGGGTACCAGGGCGGAGATGCCGAAGCCGAGGTTGACGATGTCCTCGTCCTGCAACTCCAGTGCGGCGCGGCGGGCGATCACCTTCTCCAGCCCCCACTCCGCGGGCTCGATCACGTCCAGCGGGCGGCGGACCTGGCCGCTGATGGCCGGGTCGTACGACGTCTGGGTGGTCTGCAGCTGGTTCGGGTCGACCACGATGGCGTCGACCAGGATGCCCGGGACGCGAACCTGCTGCGGGTCGAGCTGCCCGGCGTCGGCCAGCCGCTTGACCTGGGCGATGACCACGCCGCCGTTGTTGTGCGCCGCGTACGCCTGGTCGAGCGCCCCTAGCGCGGAGCCCTCCTCCTCGAAGGTCAGGTTCCCGAGCGCGTCGGCGGTGGTGGCTCGGATGATGGCGACATCCGGACGGATGCTGGGGAAGAAGAGGTACTCCTCACCACGGAAGCGGGTGACCTCGACCAGGTCCTCACGGGTCGCCTTGTTCATCCGGCCGCCGTCGCGGCGTGGGTCGATGAACGTGTCCAGGCCGACCTTGGTCAGGACTCCCGGCTGGCGGGTGGATCCGGCGCGGTGCATCTGGAAGACGACGCCGGACGGAAGGTTGTACGCCTCCACCTCGTCGCTCTCGATCAGCTGCCAGATCAGCGGCGGTTCGGCCTTGGACGGGCCGCTGGGGTACGAGCCGGCGATGATCCTCGACAGCAGCCCAGGCCGCGAGAGGTGGTCGATGCCACGGATGCCGTACATGTCGCCCGCGGCGATCGGGTGCACTGTGGTCAGCCCGACCGGAGCGCCTTCCTCGGCGAACCGCTCGCCGATGCCCCGCAGCGCGGCGTCCGGACAGCCGAGACCCGACGACGACGAGACGGTCACCGTGGCTCCGTCACCGATCAGGCCTGCCGCCTCCCGGGCGGTCAGCACTGGTACTTCACGCATCGGTGTTCCTTCGTTCGCGGCGTGGATCGGTGGTCATCGGATCGGCACCGATCGGCCGCTGGTCGCGGCCTCGAGGACGGCCGCGGCGACAGCGAAGGCGCGCAGGCCGTCCTCACCGGTCGCCGTGGGCGGCCCGTCCCCTCGTACGGCGGCCTCGAACGCCGAGAGGACGACGTCGTACAGCGGACGGCGGTCGGGAACGTCGATCTCCCGCGTGCCGGTCTTGTCACGGAGCAGGACCTGGCCGACGGGATCCTGAGTCATGACGTCGGCGGCCACGATGCTGCCCTCGTCACCATGGACCTCGAACACCGTGGGCGTGTACGGCGATGTGAACGCGTCGTGGGTCTGGACCATCACGTCATCGGCGTACCGGACGACGGACATCGCGACATCCTCGCTGTGGCTGTCCCACGGTCCCTGCCGGGCCGACAGCGCGACAGCCTCGATCGCAAGGCTGCGCAGCAGCGGGTTGACCACCGAGGCGTCGTGGCAGGTGATGTCGAGCACGACACCCGCGCCCGGGCCGCTGCTCAACCGCCACCCCCGGAGCCGCTCGGGCAGCAGTACGGCGTGCCGCACGCTGACCGCCAGGACCCGGCCGATCGCCCCACCGTGGACCAGCTCGCGGATCGTGCGGTGGGTGCCGGCACCGGGAAGGTGATGGTTGACAGCGAGCACGACTCCTGCCTTCGAGCAGGCCTCGACCACGCGGCGCGCGTCCTCGAGCGAGGTGGCGATCGGTTTCTCGCACAACACGTGCTTGCCGGCCGCGGCCGCGGCCTCCGCCTGCGCGCGATGCCGCTCGTTGATGCTGGAGATGTAGACCGCATCAATGTCTTCGCGGGCGAGCATGGTGTCGAGATCAGAGGTCGCGTCGGGGATCTCGTTCCTCGCGGCGTACGCCGACGCGTGGTCCAGGGACGAGCTCACGCACGCCAGTACCTCGTGGCCCGCGCCCCGCATCGCCGGAACGACCCGGGTGGCTGCGATGTCGCTCGCTCCGATCAGCCCCCAGCGCAAGGCTCCGCCGCCCATCACGTCACTCCGTCCGACCGCCGGGCCCCGCCGATCCAGCTGGTCGTCGAGGCGCGGACCCGCAGCTCCGGCGACAGGATCGTCCGCCGGTAATCCGCCTGCGGATCCTCCATCCGGGCGATCAACAGTCGTGCCGCCTCCACACCGATCCGCTCGGGGAAGGTGGCGACCGTGGTCAAGGCGGGATGCTCCAGCGCCGCCTGCGGAATGTCGTCGAAGCCCGCAACCGCGACCTGCTCGCCCACGTCGACTCCGTGTCGGCGCAGGGTGGCGATGACACCTGAGGCGACCGCGTCGCTGTAGGCAACGATGGCATCAGGCAGCGGACCACGCTCGAGCAGCTCGCTGGTCGCGGTCATGCCCCCAGCAGTGCTCGCCTCGCTGGGCAGCGACAGCGACGGGTCGATCCGCACGCCATGCTTCTCCAGCTGCTTCGTCAGCCCGCGCTCGCGCTCCCGGCGCGCGGACGAACCCCGCGGGCCGCCGACGAACGCCGCGGTCCGCACGCCCTGATCGATCAGGTGGTCGGCGAGCAGTTGCCCGGCCTTGACGTTGTCGGCCCCGACATAGTCCGCGCCATGACCCGTCACGCGGCGGGCAAACAGGACGTGAGCGATCCCGGAAGTGCCAAGAGTCCGCGCCAGGCCTCGTGCGGTCGTGCCGCTTGCCGGGAGCAGCAGGAGGCCGTCGACCCGATTCTCGACCATCGCCGACAGCAGGCGTTCCTGCTGCTCGAGCACGTCGTGGCTGTAGCCGAGCAGGAGCGTGTAGCCGGCCTGTGACGCCTCGCTCTCGATGGCCATCGTGAGCTCCGCAAAGTAAGGGTTACGCACGTCGGTGGCGATCAGGCCGAGCGTCATTGCCCGATGTGCTCGCAGGTTCGCCGCCCGCCGGTCGTACACGTAACCGACGTCTGTCATCACCTTCCGCACGCGTTCCTTCGTCGCGACCGAAACGCGGTTGCTGTCGCGAAGCACCAGTGACACCGTCGCCCTGGAAACCTGCGACTCGCGGGCGACATCGTTGATGGTGATGCGGCGCCCTGCGCCTCCCTGACTCACGTCGACCTCCGATAGTGATGCTAGATCGATCTATCACATCATGCTAGACCGTTCTAGCAGACCGTCCGATGTGGGTCAACCCGCGACCGGCTCAGGAAGTCGACGCGAGACAGGCCAAGGTGTTCGAACGCCTCCCTGGAGTGGCTCGCCCGGCACTGGTGAACAGCTCCTTCCAGTGCTTGTGACTGATTTCACAAGCACTGGAGGCAGTTATCGCGCAGACACCGATCGATCGTCTTGTTCAATGGTGGTGGAGGGCCTTCGGCCCCCAGGCATCCACCCGAACGCACCACCGATAGAGAGATGACGATGAACCTCGCCAACACCGCCGCCACACAGATCCACGACCTGGAGATGTCGTACGTCGAGCGCGTGAACCTGGCCGTCGCGGAGGACCGCTACGACTTGGTCGACCGGCTGGTCGCCGACTTCGAGACCGAGCGCGAGCAGCTCCAGCTCGCCGCCTGACACCCAACCAAGCCACCCCAGCCGACCGTTCGCCGGCGGCCGCCTCCCGGCGACCGCCGGCACGGCTTTACGGAGGTACGGGCGCTGCCGACGAGACCCGGTTCTGGCAGGGCCTCGGCAACGACTCCACCCTCGGCGCCGAACGCCCCTCAGTCCCCGCCTGGTTAGCCCGCCGCTGTTGACGCTGGAGTTCTCCAGCTGAGTGGCTTCGCCGAGGGGTCGCCGGCGCCGCGAGCTCGTGGTGGGTTTTCGCGACGTGTTGTGACTGTTCGGAGGGCAAACGGTCCGAGATCCCGCACCGGAGTGCGAGAACCCACAACACGCGGACGAATCGCTGCGCCTCCGACCGCCATCGCGACGACCTCGCCCTGCACGGCGATCTCGAACGACTCTCCCCGCTCGACCTCGGCCAAGATCCGCGGGGTGTCGCTGCGCAGCTCGTGATCGCTGATCGTTCGCATCCGCCTACTCCGATCCCCGAATGACATGGCACGAACATCGTAGGGTTGCGCGCATGGATGAGGCTGAGCGAGCCAGTCGTTCCGGCAGGCCGGAATGCACCTGTTCCCTCATGAAGGTGAGGCGAGCCAGGCGTCGGTGCCGGCGTGCAGGCGGGCCTTGAGATCCGGCCGCGCGAAGGATGCGTCGATGGCGTTGTGGTTGAGGGTCGCGAGCAGGGGGTCGTCGTACGCGAAGGTGTCGCGGATGCGCGCGAGCTCGTCGGTCAGGGTAGTGTCGAGGACGTTGGGGATGTCGGTGCTGATCGTGACCGCTAGGCCTCGGAGACGAGCCGGGGCAGCGGGTGGGTGTCGTACGACGAGGCCGAGGGCGACGTTGGAGGACGGGCAGACTTCGAGCGGGATCCGGCGGTCGCGAAGCTCGGCGACGAGGCCGGGGTCGTCCAGGGCGTGGATGCCGTGGCCGATGCGTTCTGCGCGGCCGGTGCCGAGCGCCTCGCGAATGCTGTCCGGGCCGGCGGTCTCGCCGGCGTGGTGGACGAGGTGCAGGCCCGCCTCGGCGGCCGCGTCGACGAGGGCCTTGAACGGAGCCAGCGGGTAGGACTCGTCCCCCGCCAGACCGATCCCGATCACCCCGCGATGCGCGTACGACGTGGCCAGGCCGAGCGTGCGCGGGGCGCGCTCGACTCGGCGGCGGGAGTGGTCGAGCAGGACGCGTACTTCGATCCCGTGCGCGGCCGAGCCCTCGGCCAGGCCGTCGAGCACGGACTCCAGCGGCATAGCGAGATCGCCGAGACGTTCTCCGTGGGAGGAGGCGCTGAAGGACACCTCCGCGTACGACGTGCCCTGCGCGGCTTCGTCGGCGCAGAACTCGCGCGCCACCCGGGCGAAGTCGGCGGGACGTCGCAGGCAGGCCCGGATCAGCCCGTTGTTGTCGCCGAAGTCGCGGAAGCCGTCGAAAGCCGCTCCCCCGGCCAGGTGTTCGGGGACCTCGACACCGTTCGCCGAACCCAGCTCGCGGAGCGTCGGCCAGCGGATCGTGCTCTCCAGGTGCACGTGCAGGTGAGCCTTCGGCAGCCGGGCGAGATCACGCACGCCGGCCACTGTAGACAGGCCGGGTACGACCTGCCCGATATGTCGGGCAGGTCGCACCGGTCCTGGTCTGACCTCAGTCGCTGCAGGAGACGGGGTCGTCGAAGTGGCCCGGCGTGGTCGGGTAGGCCTTGCCGTTGGCGTGGTCCTTGACGTCCTCGGTGTAGACGAAGGCGAGCTCCCGGAAGGCCGAGGTTCCCGCCGTGGTGACGTCCGTCGCCGTCCGGCCCGCGCCGGATCCCCACGCCAACTGGGTGAGGAAACCGTACAGGTCGGGTGCGAGCAGGCGGATGTCGTTGAAGCCGCCGTACGACGCGTTGCAGTGCGTGTAGAGGTTGTATGCACCGGTCCAGTCGATCAGCCGGTCGCCGGGGTTGGGCCCGTTCTCCGCGACGTCGCCCTGCATGACGTCACGGTCCCAGCCGCCGTAGATCCAGTCGGTGCCCTGGTGGTGCTGGTTGTTCGCCAGCCCGCCCGGTGCGGCGTCGTCGGTCTTGTCGGTCATCACGAACCAGCTGCACGGGTCGATCGTCACGTTGCCGGTCGTCTGCGGCCAGTTGCCTGGCGCGCAGTTGCCCGGGTAGGCGCCCCGTGGGTTGAAGTCGATGATGTCCGAGCCGATCACGTCCTGCTTGGCCGCCACCGACTCGCCGACCCCGCCGAACACGTGGTCGAGGAACCGGTCGTTCGTGCCGCGCGAGGTGGCGTCGAACACACCGTTCTTCAGGCAGTCGGGCGTGGCCGCGTCGACGACCGGGTCACAGCCCTTGCCGCCCCACAGCACGTCCTCGCCGTCCGCGCCGAACACCATGTCGCCGCCGCTGTCACCGTTCGCCAGGTCGTCGCCGTACCCGGCGTGGATGTTGTCGGCGCCGTTGCCGCCGCGGATGGTGTCCCGGCCGCCCTCGGTGATGCCGTCGTGCGGCATCGCCGGGCCGGTCGAGGTGCCGATCCACTGGTCGCCGTCCACGTCGTGCTTCAGGTCCGCGCGGCGGTCGTACAGCCCACGCCGGAAGCCGGTGTAGGTCTCCGCCGGCGGCTGGGTCAGCGACGTCGTGAAGGAAGCCGGCTGGTCACCGTCGTCGAGGTACTGGTCGACCACACCGCCGCGGTCGCCCAGCATCGCGTCCTCGCCGTCGTTGCCGTACATGGTGTCCTCGCCCAGCTCGCCGTACATGTCGTCGTCGCCGGCGCCACCGGTCAGGGTGTCGTTGCCGTCCTGACCCCAGATGCCGTCGTTGCCGTTGTCGCCGAACAGGGTGTCGTTGCCGAAGGCAAGGGCCACCTCGCAGGTCGTCTGGGCGTTGGTGCAGAACCGGGTGCTCGGGTCACCGAGGTCCGGGTCGTGGGTGCGGGACACGGTCGCGTTCGCCGGGACCGAGCCGTTCGGGTAGCGGTCGGTGTAGACCCGCTCCTTCTTGACCCCGTCGACGGTGTCGATGGTGCGGACGAGCGAGCCGTTGTCACCCAGCAGCACGTCGTCCTCGCCGTCGCCCTCGGTCGTGTCGTTGCCGTCGCGGAAGCCCTTCGCCGAGCTGCCGCCGATCAGGTCGTCCTGACCGTCCGGACCGGACGCGCCCTCGAGCAGCGGCTGCCCCGAGGCCGATCCCGGCCAGCCGGCGTCGGGCAGGGGGACCACCGTGGTCTCGCCGGACGCCGCGCCCAGGGACAGGTCGCCGCGGATCACGTCCGCGCCGCCGTTGCCCTCGGCGTAGTCGGCCCCGGCTCCACCGGAGATGTAGTCGCCGCCGTCCTGGCCCCACAGGGTGTCTACGCCCTCGCCACCGGACAGCCGGTCCGCGCCGAAGCGGTTCGCCGGCGGCGTGGTGAGGAAGCTCGGCCCGCGGTCGTAACGGTCGATGATCCGCGGCGCCATCAGCACACCCGGCGTGGAGCCGAGCCGCACGGTCGCCTTGGTCGGGGTCTGCGCCGCCGTCGGTCGCAGCACCTGGCCGTTGTCACCGGTGACGACGTCGTCGCCCGGTCCGCCGAACACCGCGTCCGCCGCGTCCGGCTGGCCCGACGCGCTGTCGCCGGAGCCGCTGAGCACCACCGAGGTGCCACCGACGAGGTCGTCGTCGGCGCCGTCGCCCTCGACCCAGTCCGAACCCTGGCCGCCCTCGGCGTAGTCCTCGTCCGCGTCACCCTTGACGCGGTCCGCGCCGTCCTGGCCGTACAGCACGTCCATGCCGTCGCCACCGGACATCAGGTCGTTGCCCGAGTTGTTCGCGTTCGGGGTCAGACCCAGGTCGAGCAGCGTCACCGCGTGCCCGCTCGCGAACCCGCGCTGCCGCGTCACCGGCGTCGTCGCCGCCGGGTCGGTGATCAGCTCGAGTACGGCGTTGTCGCCGGTGAGCAGGTCCGGTCCGGCGTCGCCGTACAGGAAGTCGCCGGTGTCCGGCCGGCCTGCTCCCGCACTGGGCTGCTGGAACGAGCCACCCACGATGGCGTCCTCGCCGTCGTTGCCGTGCACGGTGTCGGTGCCGTTGTTGCCCTCGAGGTGGTCGTCGTCCTTGTTGCCGTTGACGATGTCGTTGCCGAGACCGCCGTACGCCGTGTCGGTGCCGTCACCACCGTGGATCCGGTCACCGGCGCCGGCGGACGCGATCGTGCCGTCCAGGTCGTACGGGATCGCCGGGGAGTCAGCCGGGTCGGCTGGATCATCCACGGTTCCGTTGTCGCCGATCAGCCGGTCGGTGCCCGCGTCGCCGTACAGGTCGTCGTCACCGCTGTCGGTGCGACCCGCCGCCCGGGTGCCGCCGTACACCAGGTCGTTGCCGGTGCCACCGGTCGCCCAGTCCGAGCCGTTGTTGCCCTCGACGATGTCCGCCTCGGAGCCGCCGTACTCGGTGTCGTTGCCGGTGTTGCCGAAGACCTGGTCCAGCCCGGCGTCGCCGTACAGGACGTCGGTGCCGCTGCCGCCCCAGACCTTGTCGTTCGCGGCCCCGCCGCGGAAGGTGTCGTTGCCCTCCTGGCCGCAACCGAGGTCGTTGCTGCCGAACAGCTCGGCCAGGTCGTCGGCGCCGCCGCCGGAGACCGTGTCCACCCCGGCGCCGCCGAGGATCCGGTCGTTGCCGTCACCGGTGCCGGCGCTGGTGCTCTCCGCCACCGGGTCGGACGTGACCGGGTCGCCGGCCTTGCACAGCTCGTCGTCGATCCGCTTGTCGCCGAAGACCTTCGCCGGTCCGTCGCCGCCCACGATGTGGTCGTTGCCGAGGCCACCGACCAGCGTCTTGGCGTTGGACGGCACCCCCGCGGGCAGCGGGAGCTTGGTCACGGTCCGCTTCGGCCCGAAGTTCACCGTGCCGACGATGTCGTCGCCGGAGGCGGCGCTCACCTCGGCCGGTTCGGCGATCACGTAGTCGTCGCCCGGACCGCCGTACACCTCGTCGGTTCCGTAGCCGCCGATCAGGACGTCGTTCGCCTTGCCGCCGACGATCTTGGCGGCCTGGTCGCCCTGCGAGTGGCTGGTGACCGCCTCGATGCCGGTGCTGCCCCAGACGTCGTCGCTGCCGAGGCCGGTGTCGACCACGTTGGTGGCGCCGTCGTCGTCCGGGCCGTCGGTGTCCACGCCGAACGTGCCCTCGGCGGCGGTGTAGATGTGGTCGGAGTTCGAGCCACCGGTGATCTTGTCGCTGCCGCCGTCACCGACGATGGTGTCGACGCCTGCCTTCTTGGTGCCGTCCGGCTTGTCCGCGGCCACGCCGATGTTGTCGGCGCCGCCGTTGCCATGGGCCTTGTTCGTGCCCAGGCCGAGGCCGATGGTGTCGTCACCCTCGCCGCTGCCCGCCGCCCGCGTGGTCGGGTCGGCCGGGTTGTCCCAGTCGAAGACCTGGCTCAGGTCCTGGGTGTCCGGCCCGACCTTCTTGTCCTCCGGGTTGTGCGTCACCGTGACGTCCGTGCGGGCGTCGCCGAGCGAGGCGTCGCCGGCCACCTTGTCGTCGCCGTTGCCAACGGTGATGGTGTCCTTGCCGGGACCGCCGGCCACCCAGGCCTTCGAGCCGTTCGCCCCGGTGTCCCCGGTGACGATGATGTCCTCGCCGCCACGGCCGTCGACGTACGACTGTCCGGTGCCGGTGCTGATCGTGTCGCCGGCGTCGCCGCCGATCACCACGGCGTCCTTCTCGAACACCGCCGTCGACGTGCCCGGGTTGTCACCGGTGTCCTTCTTGCCGTCACCGACGAACGTCACCTTCATCGGCTTGCCGTAGCCCTTGCCGTCCACGACGACGCGCTTCAGGTTCGAGGCGAGGTACTCGCGGCGCTCGCCGAGCATCTCCACCGCGAAGCCGTCGAAGTCGGGGTTCTCGCCCTGGAGGTCGCCCGCCTTCTGCTCGTAGTGCAGCGAGATCACCTTCACGACGTCGGCGTCGACGCCGTCGGCGGTGTTGCTCCACGGCGAGCCGCGGTAGGTGTTGCCGCCGTACTTGCCGGCGTACACCACGACCGTGTCGCCGGTGGTGCCGCCGAGCTTGGGCGGCGGTGGTTCACAGTCGGGTTGCAAGGTGAAGTCGAGCAGGGTCACGTCGGCCAGCGTGAAGCTGAACGACACGGAGAAGATGCTGACGCCGATCGTGATGTAGACCCGCAGGAACAGCGACAGCCGTCCGCTGGTCGTGAACAGGCACAACGGGTTGTTCAGCGCGGCGTGCAGGAACTCACTCACCCTGAACTTGCCGTCGTCGTTCGGGTCGTTCCAGTAGAAGCCGATCGTCAGGTGCAGACCGCCTTCGATGCCGACCGTGATGATGACCGCGCTGACCGCGGCCCCGGCCGCGATCTCGCCGTCCAGCCGTACGACGGGAACGGGTGTCCCGTTCGTGTCGACGGTGCGGAAGAACAGGCCGTCGAGGATGTCCAGCGCGTCCACGCTGGTCCCGTTCTGGACCGCCTCGACCGCCTTGCGGATGCCGTACGTGTCGAGTCCGGCCATCACCCGCAGCGTCACCGACGCCGATCCGGCGAGCGTGACGAACACCGGCGGCGGCGCGTACACCGGCCCGAAGGCCTGCCGCCAGCTGAAGCCCAGCGTCAGCGGACCGGAGTCGAACGACACCAGGTCGACGTCGCCGCCCATCAGCAGATTGAACGCCGACGACGGGTTGTCCAGGATCGGGAAGCTGAACCCGGACTTCTCCGCGTCGCCCTTGTTCGCGACCAGCCCGGTGCTGCCGAAGATCGGGTGCCCGGACGCGGCCGGGTTGTCGTTCTTGGCGTTCAGCGTGCTCTTCACCGTGTCGCCGCTGGCGGGGTTCTGCGTGCCGAACATCTTGTCCGCGGTGCTGGGCGAGTTGCTCGTGTTCAGAGCCTTCTCGCCGACGATGGTGAAGTCGCCGAGCGGCACGTAACAGTCGTTCGGATCGGCCGCGTTGCAGGTTGGCAGCCGGTTGATGAACTCGATCACCGACTTGATCGTGTCGACGAAGTCCAGCTTCGGACCGTCGAGCAACGTGCTGAACGTCTTCGCCAGCGTGATCAGGGTGACGTCGTCACCGCCGGCCAGCCTGGACAGGTCGGACAGCACCGGGATCGGCGCGTACAACGTGTCCACGATCGGCTGCAGCGGGCCGGTGACCTTCTTGATCTCCTTCACCACGTCGCCGAGCAGGTTCTCGAAGAACGAGCCCGCGCTGATGCCGACGTCCTTGAACGCGATGAACAGCGGCACGTCGCTGTCCACCGTGCCCGGCGCCTGGTTGCCGAACTCCCAGAACAGCTGGAAGTTCGCCCGGACACCCGGGAAGGCGGAGTCCACCTGCGCCTCGACGATCCAGTCGATGTGGAACTTGCCGGTCAGCGAGATGCCGAAGTGGTCGGAGACGTCGCCGCCGATGTCGGAGAACTTGATCTTCTTGTCCTCGTCCGGCGTGCAGGCGCCCTCGGAGCCGGTGAAGCAGCTCGCCTCACCGTTCTTCAGGTCGACCTGGAAGGCGCCGGCGAACAGCGGCCGGCTCGGGTCGTGCCCGGCCCCGGTGGCCTTGTTGACGTTGATGTTGATGAACGCGAGCTCGGCCGTCATCGACGACGGCAGGTCGAACGCGAGACCCACCTGCAGCTCGGCGTGCGCCTTGTTGTCGGTGCCCCAGCCGTCGTGGGTGTTGACGTAGAACCCGTCGGCCTTGCTCAGCCCGAGCTTGAAGTGCAGCGCGAAGCCCGCGGCGACCTTGATGCCGTCGCTGCCGTTCGGCCCCTGCCGCAACGCCAGGCCCGGGATGCCGATGTCCAGCGGGATGTCGGTGCCGAAGCACTCCACCCCGGCCGGCTGCGGGTTGGCCGGGTCCGGAGCCGGCGAGCAGCCCAGGTTCGAGCTGACCGTGCCGCGCTGCGCGGTGAACTCGAGCGACACACCCTCGATCGAGTCCAGCGGACATGGGTCGAGGTCCGGTTCCTGCGCCACCGGCGAGTAGTCGACCGGCGTGTCCGCGTTCACGTCGTCGTACGTCAGGCCGGTCTGCTTCTTGACCAGCTTGAACTCGGTGTCACCCGGCGCCTTGCGCAGGATCTTGTAGCCGGTCGCGTTCGGCACCGACGCCCACTCGACGTGGATCTTGTTGCCGTTCTGGCCGAGGTCGGCGAGCTCGGGACCCTTCATGGTCTTGCCCGCGTCGCTGGGTTTGGTGTCCTGCGACGTGTCGGTGGGCGTCGTACCGCCATCGCCCTGGTAGGCGACGATCTCGTACTCGTACGTCTTGGTGCCGACGTCGGCCGGCACCTCCGTGACGGTCGGCGCCGCCGACTGCGCCAGCTTGGCGCTGCACTCGAAGTCGACCTCGATCTCGACCGCGGCGATCTTCACCTCGGACAGCGCCGATGCCAGCTGGGCGTTGATGAAGTCCTTGAACTCCTTCGAGTTCGCCGGCCGGCCGCCGCCCGGCAGCTGGTTCCAGATCGAGTCGCGCAGCTTCGCCCGCAGGTCGCCGATGAAGTCCGCGCCCTGCTGCAGGTCGTCGCCGATCAGCGGCAGCTTGCCCTGGAAGCTGGCGGCGCGGAACGCGTTCTCGATCGTCGCCAGGTAGCTCTCCAGGCCGTCGCCGAAGTTGCCGAAGTCGAGGATCGCGTTCGCGAGCTGGGTGGCCAGGTCGGCCGGGATGTCCAGCTCCTTCAACGTGTCGTCCGGCGCCGGCAGGTTGTCGTTCAGGTCGAACAGGTCCGCCGGGTCGGCCGAGTCCGGCACCCGCAGGGCGATCGTGCCCACCGCGGTCCAGTCGTTGGCGCCACCAGTGTTGTTGACGTAGATCGGCAGCTTGCCGCACACCATCAGCTTCGTGGTCAGGCCTTCACCGCAGTCCACGTCGCCGTTCGTGTCGTTGAAGTGCAGGTCGATCCCGGACACGAAGTCGCTGAACGAGACCGGCGTGTTCGCCGCCGCGCCGTCCTTCTTCAGCGCGAGGCTCAGATCCGCCTTCGCCTGCGACTTCTCCGCCGCCGGCGCGCCCTGCGTCGGGTTGCCGAGGGCGATCGACAGCGGGCCCACGACACCCTTCACCACACCGTCGGTCAGCGCCGCCTTCGCGCCGACGCTGATCTGGGAGTCCTCCAGGATCTTCAGCGCGTCACCGTCGCCCGGCCCCGCTCCCGGAGCCAGCGGGATCACCAGGCCGACCTTGACCAGACCGGTCACCTCGACCTGCGCCGTACCGGTCGCCTGGACGCCGGCGAACGTCTGGTCGTTGCCGTTCAGGTTGCCCAGCGACAGCCGGATCGGGGACGCCGCGCGGTAGCCGCGGTTCCAGTTCACGTCCAGCACCAGGTTCGGCTTGCCGCCCGTCTCCAGGTAGCGGAACTTCACGCTGTCGGTGCCGATCGTGTCGTTCAGCAGCTTGACCGCGTCCTGGATGTTGTCGGGCGTGTTCGCGAGCAGCTGGTCGGTGGCGTCGTCCAGCGCCGACCGCATCATGTACGCCGTTCCCGGCGCGGGTGCGGACTCCCACGGCTTGGTCATAGTGAGGGTCTTACCGTCCTGCGAGACCTCCTTGACGATCGCCACCTGGGTGCCGACCACCACGGAACGCCCGACCAGGGCCGCGGTGAAGCGGCTGTCCGGCGTACTCCCGCTGGCCGGACCGCGGGTGGTGTCGACCAGGGTGGAGCCGCCGTAGCTGACGCCGGTGCCGCTGTTCGACTCGTCGCTCAGCACCAGGTCGCGGAGCGACTTGCCGAGCCCGGGGATGTCCTTGTCGAACACACCGGAGCCACCGTTGGGGTTCGCGCTCGCGAGCTGCTTCGACAGCGTCTGCAGGGTCTTGATCAGTGCGGTGAACAGCGCCTTCGGGTCGTTCGCGTCGAAGTCGAGCTTGAAGATCTCCGACAGGTCCGAGGTATCCAGCTGCGCCGTCGACGGATCGGTCAGGTCACCCCACTTCGCGGTGAACCCGGCGGTCGCGCCCGCCGGCAGGAACGACGCCGCGTCCGGCACGGACACCGAGAGGTTGCCGTAGGCACGCACGTTGACGTCGACGTCGAGCAGGCTTTCGGGCGAGTCGACGAGCATCTTGAACAGCGTGCCGAGCCGGATGTCGTGCTCGGTGTCGCCGAGCTGCTTCAGCCCGACGGTGAGCATGTGGCCGGACTGGGTGCCGCCGGAGCAGGTGTCGTTCAGCTCCGAGCTGCACATCTTCAGCTGGCCGGTGAGCCGGACCTTGAAGAAGCCGGCGTTCGCGGTCATGTCGACCTGGGTCTCGATCGGCAGGTCCGCGGAGAACAGCGACGAGCCGGTGCGGATCATCACCCGGTCGGTGTTGAGCGGCAGCGACGGGACGACGGTGTGCAGCGGGCCGTCGGTCTTCGTGAACGGGCAGGCCTGGGTGTTGCCCTCGAACCCGATGCAGTCGTTGCCGGTCTTCGGGTCCTGCAGGTCCAGCACCAGGGTCAGCGACGCCGCGTACGAAGGGGTGACCTTGGCGAAGGTCTGGTCCGCGTTGGCGTTCAGGATGCCGTGGCCACCGCCGTCGTCGAGCTTGTCGGCGAAGCTCACCGCGCCGACGTGCGGTTCCGCGCCCGCGATCACGTACGGCGTTCCGGGCGCGGGCTGGCCGCCGATCCAGTCGGTCTTCAGCGTGATCGTGTCGGCGTCGCTGTCGGCGGCCTCACCGGCGGAGTTGCCGGCGATGACGCGCCGGCCGACCCACTGGTCGTCGGCCCAGCCGGCGCCGGAGACGGTCAGCGTCTTGACGCCGTACGACGCGTTGGCGCCGCTGGCCTCGATGCTGACCGGGTCCAGGTCGACCGGGGAACCCGGCGCGGCCTTGGACATCGCGATCGTGAAGGTGACCTTGCTGTGGGTGGCGTCCCAGCCGGGTGCGCTGAGCACGATGTCGGAGGCGTCGTCGAGCTTCTTCAGCAGGTCCTGCAGCGAGGTGAACTTCGGCTGCCCGGCCTTGGCCGGGTCGTTCACGCCGGGCACGAAGCCGGGCTGGCCGGGGGCGGGCTCGGTCCAGGTCGCGAGGAAGTTCTTCAGGGCCTCGTTGACCTTGATCGCGTCGGCCAGCGTGCCCTTCATGAAGGGCAGATCCAGGTTGCCGATCACCGGCAGCGGACCGCCGTCGTCGGGGTCGAACTTCGCCGCCTGCACCGCGGTGATGCTGGCGATCACCTGGGCGAGGCCCTCGGCGAGGTCCTGCAGGCTCATGTTCTGGAACTTGCCGACGGTGGTGGCCAGGTCGGGCGCGGTCACCACGGGCGTGCCGACGCCGATGTCGTCCCAGTCGACCTTCACGGTCGCGCTGATCTGGCTGGGCAGCCCCAGGCCGGCCGGCAGGCCTCCGGTCGCCGCGCCGAGCTGGAAGGTGGCGTGCACCGAGCCGCGCGAGCCCGGGTCGTCGTTGTTGATCGGCTGCGAGCCGTCCGGGTCGAGGCCGACCGTGAACAGGCCGTCCAGCGACCCGTCCTGGGCCAGCTCGCCGTCGTCGGAGGCGTTCTCGGTGAAGAACAGCTTGCCGTCGTTGTTCGGGTCGCTCACGGTGCCGAGGAAGTGCGCGTCGACGTCCAGGGTGGAGCCGGTCAGCGACACCCCGAGGATGCCGATCGACGCCTTCGCCGCGGCGTTGTCGATGCTCGCGTGCGCGTCGACGTCCAGCCGCGGGGTGCTGTCGGAGTGCACCAGGTAGACCTTGTCGTCGGCCGAGCCGGTCCACACCAGGCTGAGCACGAGCCGCGACTTCAGCGACACGTTGATGCCGTCGGCAACGGACAGCTCGACCTTCGGGCTGGCGTTGGACAGCTTCAGGTCCTGGCCCTGCACCTCCTTGTCGACGGTGACGACGACCTCCAGCTTCTTGCCGTCGCCGAGGTCGGACACGGTGGTCTTCAGGTGACCGGTGCGGCCGCCGTCGATGGTGATCGCCTTGTCCACCTGGAGCTCACCGAAGCTCGACGCGGCGCCGAACTCGTCGGACACCGCCTTCGAGAACAGGTCCGGGAACCCGAGCAGCCCGCCGGGGCTGGCGCCGACCAGCGGAAGCTGGTCGCCGAGCTTGTCGACGGTCGCGAGCCCGGCGGTCCAGGCCGCGAGGTTGCTGGTGCCGGGCGGTCCCGCGCCCAGGGTCTGCAGCAGGTCCGAGACACCGTTGTCGACGGCGTGCGCCGGCTGGGTGGTCGCGACGAGCATGCCGGTCAGCACACTCATCGAGGCGATGACGGAAAGGGAACGAGAACGTGCGAACGCAGCGAGACCCATCGTGGTCCACCCCCATCGGCGCAGGCCGTGTGGTCACCCCTGACCACAAGCTGCGACCCCCCAGCCGCCACGTCAGAAGGTAGACCCCGCTCCGTGACCGTGGCAATGCTTTAAGACACATTGGGAATTTGACGCGATCTGGGCAACGACTGGCGTCGACCCGCCCGGCGGATGCAGGCTGTGACGTGAACGCCGGCAGTGGGAGGGGTGGTCACGGCGAGCGAATCGACACGAGGACCGTTCCGGATCGTGGGTCATACCGCGGTCCGGTCGGCGCTTGGTGCGCTCGTCCGTGAGGGTGGCAAGGCGCTGCTGCTCGCCGGCGGCGCCGGGATCGGGAAGACCACGCTGCTCGACCAACTCGCGCGCCAGCAGCGCGGCTGGACCGTACTGCGCACCACCGCGATCGAGTCCGAGGTCGAACTGCCGTTCGCGACGCTGGCGGATCTGGTCCGCCCGTTGCAGGACAAGATCGGCCAGCTGCCGGCCGCGCAGGCCACCGCCCTGCGCAGCGCGCTCGCGCTCGCCGACGGCCCGCCACCGGCGCCGTACGCGGTCTGCTCGGCGGCCCTTGGGCTGTTCTCCGCGGCGGGTTCGGAGCAGCCGCTGCTGGCGCTGGTCGACGACCTGCACTGGGTGGACGCGCCGTCGCGGCAGGTGCTGCTGTTCGTCGCCCGCCGGCTGTCCGAGGAGGGCGTCTCGATGGCGATGGCGACCCGGCCGGAGGGGCTCGCCGAGATCGATGCCTCGGGCATCGACGTGCTCGAGATGCGGCCGCTGGACGCGCAGGAGTCGGTCGAGCTGATCCAGGCCCGGGCCCGCGAGATGGAGCTGTACGTCGCCCAGCAGGTGGCCCGGCAGGCCGGTGGCAACCCGCTCGCGCTGGTGGAGACCGCGCGGTCGCTCAGCCCGGAGCAGCGCAACGGCACCGAGCCGCTCGGCGACCTGGTGCCGTCGACGGTGACCGAGGCGATGTGGGGCGCGCGGCTGGACGACCTGCCGGAGCGGACCCGCGCGGCGCTGCTGCTGGTCGCCACGGCGCGCAGCCGCGACCTCGGCCGGATCGGCCTCGCGCTGCGGGCGCAGGGGCTCGGCGAGGACGATCTCGCCGCCGCCGAGGCCGCCGGCCTGCTGGTGCTGTCCGATCACGAGGCCGAGCTACGGCACCCGCTGGTGCGGCCGGCGGTGCTGCACCGCTCGACCGCGCACCAACGGCAGCAGGCCAATCGCACCTGGGCGGAGGTGTGCGACGACGAGGAGCGGCCGTGGTTCCTGGCCGCCGCGACACACCCGCCGGACGAGAGCGTCGCGGCGGCACTGGACGGCGCCGCCGAGCAGGCGTTGCGGCGCAGCGCGTACGGCATCGCCGCGGACGCCGCCGCCCGGGCCGCCGACTTCACCGCGGACCAGGCCGGCCGGGCGGAACGGCTGGCGCACGCCGCGGCCTGGTCGCTGATGGGCGAGGCGCCGCACGAGGCGGTGGCGATCGGCGAACGCGCCCTGCGGCACGCCCGCGACCCGGCGCTGCGGGCCGGGATCGAACTGGTGGTCGGCCGCGCCGTCACCTGGCTCGGCGACGTCGCCGCCGGCCACGAGCGCTTCGTCCGGGCGGCCGAGGCGGCGTCGACCGTCCCGGCGGAGAGTGCCGCGCTGTGGGCCGAGGCGATCGTGCCGGCCACCATGAGCGCTCGGGTCGACCTGGCGAACGCCGATGCCGACCGCGCGCTGGCCGCGCTGCCGGAGGGCACCGAACCGCCGCTGGACATCGTCGCCGCCGTCGCGCAGGCCCGGATCGTGGCCGGCCGCGTCGGCGAGGCGACCGCACTGCTCGACGGCGCCGCCGACGCGCTGGCCACCGCGGACCCGGTGGTCGACCTGCTGTCGCTGTCGTTCTCCGCGCACACCCGGATCTGGGCGCAGCAGCCGGTCACCGCCCGGCCGCTGGTCGACCGCGCGGTTGCGTCCGCCCGGCAGCACAGCGCCCCTTTGGTGCTGCCGTACGCGCTCGCGGTGCGCAGTGAGCTGGACCGCTGGACCGGGCACTGGGCCACCGCGTACGCGGACGGCTTCGAGGCGGTCCGCTGGGGACGCCAGCTCGCCCAGCGCGGTTCCACCGGGAACGCCCTGATCTGCATCGCGTACATCGACGCCGGCCGCGGCGACGGCGCCGGCTGCCGGGAGCGGCTGACCGAGTTCCGCCGGGTCACCTCGCAGCTCGACCTCGCCAGCCTGGACGGGCACGCGGCCGCCGTGCTCGGTCTGTGCCTGCTCGGCGAGAACGACATCGAGGCCGCCGCCGCGCAGCTCGAGCTGGCGCACCGGCTGGCGACCGAGCAGCACCTCGGCACGCCCACGGTCGTGCCGTACGCGGGCGACCTGGTCGAGGCGCTGCACCGCACCGGCCAGACCGACCGCGCGGCCGGCATCGCGGCCTGGCTGGACGCGGCCGCGACCCGGACCGGCCTGCCGTGGCCGGCCGCGATGGCCGCCCGCGCCCGTGGCCTGGCCGCGAGCACGCCGGACGAGGCGGACACCGCCTTCGGGACGGCGTACGAGGCCTTCCGGCGCGCACCGGTGCCGTTCGACCTGGCCCGGACCCAGCTGTGCCACGGCGAGGTGCTGCGCCGGCTGCACCGGCCGGGTGACGCGCGCCGGCACCTGGAGGCGGCGCTGGAAGGGTTCGAGACCCTCGGCGCGCTGCCCTGGGCACGCCGGGCGTCCTCCGAGCTGGCCGCCACCGGCAGGCGGCGCCCGCCGAACGGCGAGACCCGGGTGGCGCTCACCCCGCAGGAGGCGCAGGTCGCCACCGCGGTCGCGTCCGGGCTCAGCAACCCGGAGGTCGCGGCGGCGCTGTTCGTGTCCCGCAAGACCGTCGAGGCGCACCTGTCGCGGGTCTACCGCAAGCTCGGAGTGCGGTCCCGCACCGAGCTGGCGCTGCGGCTCAACGACGTCACGATCCGTTGATGGAAGGCGGACCATAGGGAGATCCCTGATGCGCAGAGTGACCGCCGCCCAATAGAAAGAACGTGCCGTGCGGGCCAGGAGGGGTGGAACGGTCGGCTACTTGGGGATTTTGGGGGAAGTTGGGGGGACAGCAGCGGGGCTCAGCCGGGCGAGGCTGAGCCCCGCCGCCGTTCACTCCCCGGAGGGATCAGCCGCACCGCACCCTTTGACAGGATGTCGGGGTGACGGCCGCACGGGAGATCGCGCGCAGCCTGGTGCGGAGCTCGACGTACCTGCGCTGGGTGTACCTGCTGCTCGGCGCCGCCCTCGTGCTCGCGTTCCTGCTCGTCGACAGCGGCCTGGTCTCGATGGCGCAGGACGCGAACGGGCCGAAGGCGCTGCGCCTGGCGCTGGCAATCGTGGTGGTCGTCGTCCCGCCGCTGGCGCTCGGCCTGCTGCCGGCCGTGCGCGAGGTCGAGGCGGCCGCCGTCGAGTCGCTGCTCGGGGTCCGGCTCGGCGACCGGCCGGTCGGGCCGGCGAGCTGGCCGCAGCGGCGCCGGACCGCGTCCTGGTTCGTGCTGCACCTGCTCGCCGGCGGCGTGGTCGGGTTCGCGACCGTGACCGCGCTGCCGCTGGCGGCGATCCTGGTCGCGGCGCCGTTCCGCGGTGGGGACCACCAGCTGCTGCCGGGTGTCGGCTACCACGTGACCGGCGGCTGGCGGGACGCCTGGCTGCCCGCGACGGGTTTGCTCGGGCTGCTGCTGACGACGCTGCTCGCGGCCGGCGCCGGCGGGCTGCTCGCGCGCTGGGCGCCGGCCGTGCTCGGCCCCACCGCGGCCGAGCGGATCGAGCTGCTGGAACGTCGTACGACGACGTTGGTGGAGCGCAACCGGCTGGCCCGGGAGCTGCACGACAGCGTCGGCCACGCCCTCAGCCTGGTCACCCTGCAGGCTGGTGCCGCGCGCCGGGTGCTGGACACCGATCCGGAGTTCGCGCGGACCGCGCTGGCCGCGATGGAGGAGTCGGCGCGCGCCGCACTGACCGATCTCGACCACGTGCTCGGGCTGCTCCGCGACGAGCAGTCGTCGACGCTGCCGCAGCTGACCCTCGGCGACCTGCCGCGACTGGTCGAGGCCACCCGGGCCGGCGGGGTGAGTGTCGAGGTGGACGCCGCGGACGGGCTGGACGCGGTGCCGGCGGCGGTGTCGCGGGAGGCGTACCGGATCGTCCAGGAAGGCCTCACCAACGCGGTCCGGCACGCGGGTGTGCCGCCGTCGGAGCTCGCGGTAGCCGTCACCGTCCGGACCGAGCCCGGGTCGCTGCTGCTCCGGCTGACGAACCCGGTCCGCGGCGACAGCCCGGCGTCGGGACGCGGCGGCCGCGGACTCGCCGGGATCCGCGAGCGGGTCTCGGTGCTGCGTGGCTCCGTCGACGCCGGACGTGCCGACGGCACCTGGAAGCTGGCCGTCACCCTGCCGACCGGCCGGGACCACCGAAAGGACCAACCGTGACCATCTCCGTCGTGATCGTCGACGACGAGCCGCTGATCCGCAGCGGGCTGCGAGCCATCATCGAGGCCGAGCCCGACCTCACCGTCGTCGGCGAGGCGGCCGACGGCGCCGAGGTGCTGCCGGTGGTACGGCGGACCCGGCCGGACGTCGTCCTGATGGACGTCCGGATGCCCGCCGTCGACGGCATCCAGGCCACCCGGCTGCTGCTCGACGGCGCCGACGGGCCGCGGGTTCTGGTGGTCACCACGTTCGAGAACGACGACTACGTGTACGACGCGCTGCGCGCCGGGGCGTCGGGTTTCCTGCTCAAGCGGACTCCCCCGGCCGAGATCGTCCAGGGCATCCGTACGGTCGCCCGCAGCGAGTCGCTGCTGTTCCCAGAGGCGATCCGGTCACTGGCGATCGCGCACGCCGGCGGGCGCGCGGAACCGGCCGGGCTGGACCACGCCCAGCTGACCGAACGCGAGCAGGAGGTGCTGCGGCTGATGGCGCGCGGCATGTCGAACGCGGAGATCGCGGCCGAGCTCTACCTCGGCGTGCAGACGATCAAGACGCACGTGGCGAACCTGCTCGCGAAACTTGGCGCCCGGGACCGCACCCAGGCCGTGATCCTCGCCTACGAGTCAGGCTTCGTACCCGTCCGCTAGGCGCTTGCGACTAGGCGCTTGCGACTAGGCGCTTGCGACTAGGGATCGACAATTTGTTGTTTATGCCGCTGTGTCGATCTGGAGGTCGTGGAAGAGGGTGCGCATGTCCTCGCGAAGATGTTCGTAGTCGCGGTCGATGCGGGTGTGCGTTGTGGGTGGTCG
>WNFV01000891.1_pt1 | contig 40850 bp, 32 predicted proteins | sample 5400101 | NCBI WGS metagenome assembly WNFV01 (sample SAMN13153361, study PRJNA577476) | soil metagenome | isolation source: 115 cm soil or saprolite under grassland replicate 1 | place: USA:California | collected 2016-06-15 | reverse complement strand
GCGGCAGACTGGTTGCGGCGAGGTCGGTCAGTGAGCGGGCCGAGGAGAGTCTGCGGGGCCTGCATCGCTGTTGCCGCCTGAGTGAGCACGTCAGCCGCTTCGGCACCGAGCACTTTTGCGGGTGCGGCTACATGTGGACTGAAGCCGATGAAGCACTGTTAGCGCCGGAGCCGGACGGCCCGATGTAATCGGGGGCACCGCGGCAACGTCATCAGCCGGCATCAGGCGGCTTCCTGGTAAGCCAGGAGGGACCACCTGATCGCCCGAGGGTGCCTTCATGTAGAAGGTAAGCGGAAGCCTTGATGAAATCGCGCTCACGGTTCGCATGTTTGGAGTTCCGCCATTCGCAATTGTGTCCGGGCCTCGCCCGAGGCGGCAGTGGGAGACGGGCCTCACGGCGCATGAGGTGAGCGGGCCGCTGATCACCCTCGTCCTGATCAATGTCAGATGACAATGCTCAAACGCTCCAGGCCCACACCTACCAGGCCAACTACGGTCGGCCAGGGTTGTCCGGTAGGGCCACGCAAGCGTAGGTTGTTGCCGTAGCTTCGCCATGCCGCTGCCCCTTCCCCCGAGCTGCCGCCCCAAGGAGACCCCAGTGAGCAACGACATAGCCGCCCCAGGTGAGAAGCCCAAGCTTGACACCTCCGTTGCCCATACTGCGCGGGTCTGGAACTACTGGCTGGGCGGCAAGGACAACTTCCAAGTGGACCGTGAGGTGGGCGACTACGTCCGCTCCATTAACCCAAGCATTGTCGAGATTGCCCGAGCTGACAGGGCTTTCCTAGGCCGGGTGGTAACGTTCCTGGCGCGTGATGCCGGTATCCGGCAGTTCCTCGACGTCGGCACCGGGTTGCCGACAGCCGACAATACGCACGAGGTGGCGCAGCGGGTGGCCCCAGACAGCCGCATCGTCTACGTGGACAACGACCCCCTGGTGCTGGTGCATGCCCGCGCCTTGCTGACCAGCACACCCGAGGGAGCCTGCGACTACATCGAAGCTGACGCCCGCGAGCCAGACAAGATTCTGCGCGAGGCCGCCCGGACGCTGGACTTTAGCCAGCCGGTAGCGCTCATGCTTGTGGGTATCTTGCTGTTCATCACTGATGACGCCGAAGCCCATTCTATTGTAAAGCGCTTGTTGGACGCCGTACCGTCAGGCAGCTACCTCGTGATTGTCCACCCGACTGACGTTATTAACACCGAGGCCATGCAGCGCAACGTCAAGTTCTGGAACGAAAACGCCACGCCACCCATGGTTATGCGTACCCCCGAGGAGATCGCCAGTTTCTTTGCCGGCACCGAGCTGGTTGAGCCGGGCGTGGTGTCCCTCACGCGCTGGCGGCCGGAGCTTCAGCCTGGCGAAGACATGCCTGCTGAGGTGGCCGGTTTTTGCGGGGCGGGCAGGAAGCCGTAGCACGCCTCCGGCGGAGGCGGGGCGGACGAGCATCCTTTCGCGGGTGCTCGTCTGCTTTATCCGGGCGGTAGCATCCCACACCATGAGGCCTCAAGAGGCAGCAAGGTCTGGTGGACGTCAGCTCGGTCGCCTGGTGGTGCAGGGGTTGAGATGGTGACCTCCAAGACGCGGGTGATCATCGACGACCTCACCCGGCAGATTGAGGACGGGGTGCTCCAGCCTGGCGATCGGTTGCCGAGTGCGGTTCAGCTCTGCGAGCAGTACGAGGTGTCGATCACGGTGGTGCGTGATGCGGTGCTGTGGCTCAAGGCGATTGGTCTAGTCGAAGGGGTGCCGGGCGTGGGGGTGTTTGTGGCTCCGCGGCCTGGCAGAGTTGAGGCTGGCCGACCGTGACCGCGCAGATGGCGCTGCTTCGCACTTGCCACCTCACTCGTTACCCACGAGCCCCATTCCTGCCTAGCGGCGGAACGGGAACCATCTGAGGAGCTTGTCGACGACCGTCAACGCCCGCTCGCCGCGGTCGTTGTTGCGCTCGCGGATGGCCACGCGGACGGAGACAACCAGGCAGTACAGCCAGACGAGGCTTCGGATGGCAATGAGGGCGATGACTACGCAGACGAGGACGTTGACCGCCCAACGCGGCATCGCGAGAGCTTCGGTCAGTGAAGTGAGCCAGCGATCCATTTCGCGCTCCGGATCCAGGGATGGGAGCGCGAAGCTGGCTAGGCGAACGCGGCCCCGTACATCGAGGCTTCGGATACGCGCGCGGCTGCACTAGCGACGGCGTAGGCCTCCAGGTCGCGGTGACCGCGCTCGTGGGCCACGCTGAAGAAGCTGCGAGCCTCGGCCGTGCGTTGGTTGAACTTAGAAAGTCCATCGCTTCGGCGGTGTACAACGAAGAACGAAGGGTTACGAGCCGACGGTGGACCGTCACTACCTGCGGTGGTCTTGGCCAGCTCGTCGGTCACGGGCTGACTGTAGCCGATCGGCGGCATAGGCGGGAGAACACGCCTGGCGCGATGGCCCGCGGAACGTGGAGCGACCCAGCGAACCGGCGCGGGTAGCGGCGAGGGCCAGCAGCAAAGCCGCATCGCCACCAAGCAACCACACGCGGACGCCCATCTGGACGACAAAGCTGATCGAGCGCTCGTGCGGTTCGATGGCCCGTTCGGCGCAGACGTCGGGACTTTGACAGGGCGGACGCCCCCTCGCCGACGTTGTGCCTGCCGGAAATGTCATCCGCCCTGGTCAGAACCGGTGGCAGCCTGGAAACTAATCTTGCTCGCTTCGACGGCGCAGCCCTCGCTCATCGGCACCGGTAACTGCGCGATGATGCCGCTTCGTGCTCCTTCGGCTGGCATACCTTGGTCTCACCAACGCCTTCGCCCTGCTCCGGCTGCTGCCCGGCAGTGGTCACGACAAGGACGCGGAGATCCTCGCGCTAGGCCATCGGCTCGGCGTGTTGCAGCGCCAGCTCGGCGGGCAGCCGATCCGGTTCCAGCCGGCCGACCGGGCGCTGCTGGCCGCTGTGCTGCGCCCGCTGCCCCGGCCGACGCTGCGGAGCCTGCGGCGACCCCGCACCCTGCGCTCGACCCGTCGCGGCTGGTGACAACGACAGTGGCCTGACGATGGGTTGGCGGACGCAGCCAGCCCACGCCGTCGGCAAGAACGCGGCGTTCGCCACCCAACGCGGCGGGGTCGTCGGCGTTGTCGACCACCAGCAGCCACGGGCCTTGCAGGCGGTTCAGGCAGCGCCACAAGACATCTGCGGGATGCGCGTGGTCGAAGTCGTTGTCGTGCGCCCCGGCTGAGAAGGCCACGGCGTACAGGGCCGCCCGCATGCTGTCCGGGTCGTCGGCCGGCACCCACCAGGTCGTGACTCCTCGTGCCAGGGCACGGTGCGCGATCTCCAACGCGACCGTCGTCTTGCCGATGCCGCCGATCCCGTGCAGCACACAACGCCCGCCGGTCGCTGGGGCCTAACGTCATCGCCATCGTCGAGAAACGCGTCGATGTCGCGGAGCAGCGTCTGGCGGGCGCCGAACGGAGAACCACGGTGATACACGACAATCCGGCGCCCACCGGTGTGGACACGAACACGCCGAACGTGGCTCGGGTGTGGGACTACCAACTCGGCGGCAAGGACAACTTCGGCGCCGACCGGGCCGCCGCCGACGCCCTCAACGAAGCCTGCCACCGCGTCGGCGCCCCCGACGGCCACGTCGTCGCCCGCGAGAACCGCGACTTCATCGACCGGGCCGTGCGCTACCTCGCCGGCCCCGCCGGTATCCGTCAGTTCATCGATATCGGCGCCGGCCTGCCCACCCAGGGCAACGTCCACCAGATCGCGCAACAGGTCAACCCCGACGCCGTCGTCGTGTACGTCGACTACGACCCCCTCGTCCTCGTCCACGGCCGGGCCCTGCTCGCCGACAACGCCAACACCGTCGTCATCCAAGCCGACGCCCGCGAACCCGACCACATCCTCACCCACCCCGAGCTGCGCGCGGTGATCGACCTCGATCAGCCGGTCGCCGTGCTGCTCGTGGCCGTACTGCACCTGCTGCCCGACGACGAGGACCCGCTCGGGATCGTCACCCACCTCCGCGACGCCCTCGCACCCGGCAGCTATCTGGCCCTCACGCACTTCACCGGCGATGCCCGCCCCGATCTCGCCGCCAAGGTCGCCGAGGAGTTCGCCCGCCTGCGGATCACCACACCCCTGATCTCCCGCACCCACCCGCAGATCCTGGCCTTTTTCGACGGCTTCGACCTCGCCGAACCCGGCCTGGTCTTCCCCACCCTGTGGCGGCCCGACCCAACGCCGGCCGAACCCGACTCCGGAGCGCAGTGGATGTACGCCGGCGTCGGCCGAAAACCTTCGCCGACCTAGCCCGGGTTCAAGCGACAGCCCGACCCCAGCCAGGTCGAACTGCCACGACGCCCGCTCCCACGACCGACCGCCCCCGGCTGGTCGTTACCTCGTGCTCAGACGGGATAGGCCAGGAAGCCAGGCCATGCCTCAGCCTTGTTTCGGACCGGCGCGTGCCCCGCCCAAGCCCCAGCTTCGCTGCATCGAAGGCGAACTCATCGTGCCAGCACCAGCCCGACGCGCGCTCCCTCAGCGGCCAGCCGTCAACGACCGGTCGCTACCACACCGCCCCGAGCGGCCCGCACACAGAGCACCCCGATCCCTGCCGGCCCACGCGACCGTGTCGCCCATAGTGACCACCGATCCCGCCCGGCAGCCGCTGCGCGGTCCATGCCAGACCCGGCCGCGGTCGGCATGAACCCGCTAAACGCCGCACGCGCCGCCGACGGGTCCACCGGCCGCGCGACCTCCCGCTCGCAACGCCCCTCAGCCAGCCGCGGCTGCCGCGCGACCAGGCCGCCCGGTACCACGGCCACCCGCTACCGCAGTTACCTCGCTCGACCCGGCGAGTGGAGTCCGGATGGGCGCCACACCCGGCGGCGGTGCAGGAACGGCCTATGAACGCCGCACCCCGGCCCGCCCATGCCACCGACACCGACCTACCGAATCCGGCCCGGGTCCACGACGCGCTGCTCAACGGTACCCACAACTTCGGCACCGACCGCCGTCTAGCCCGCCAGCTCGCCGCCGCCGCACCCGGATTCGCGCGGGGCGCCGTCGCCGAGCGCCGCTTCCTGCACCGCGCGATCCGCTGCTGCGCCGAGGCCGGCATCCGCCAGTTCCTCGACCTCGGCTGCGGCATCCCCACCGTCGGCAACGCCTACCAGGCCGTCCAGCACACCGCCGCCGACGCGCGGGTCGTCTGCGTCGACGTCGACCCCATCGCGGTCGCTCTCACCCACGACGTACTGAAGGGCAACGAACGAGCCGCAGCCATCCAGGCCGACCTGCGGCATCCCGGCCACATCCTCAACCACCCCGCCGTGACGGCCCTGCTGAACTTCGAGCAACCGGTCGCGGTGGTGCTGGTGTCGGTGCTGCACCACCTCGCCGACCACGACGACCCCTGGGCCATCACCGACAGCTGCGCGACCGGCTCACCGCAGGCAGCGCCCTGATCATCAGCCACCTCAACGCCGAGAGCCAGCCCAAGGAAATCGCGCGGGTCCGCGAGCTCATCGAGCCCGCCGGCCTGCACCTGACACCGCGTACCCGCAGCCAGATTCAGCACCTGTTCCACGGCGTCGACCTCGTCCACCCAGGACTGGTCTGGGCGCCACACTGGCGGCCGGACCAAGCGCACGACGCCGACCTCCCGCCAGCGGCACCGTCGAGTGTCCTTGCCGGAGTCGGCCACCACCAGTGAGCAACCTCACCAGCGGCGACGGCGTCCGGCCGGGCACGTCGCCGAACGGCGAGCTGGCCCGGCGCCAGGCCCCGACCGATCCTCGCCGCCGCGGCGGCTGTCATCGCCCCGGCTGGTCGCCGTCGCCGCCAGCTGCGTTCGCGCCCCCAGCCTTGTGGTCTGGGCACTGGTGACCGCCGCCGCGTTCGGCGGCGCCTACCTCGTCCTCGCGTTGGCCGGCCTCGTTGGCACAGGCAACGCGTACCTGGCCGCGCCGCTCGGGCTGCTGTTGAGTATCGACCCGCCAACGAGCATCCTCGCCGGCGCATTCACCCCATACCTCCTGGGGCCGCCCCCACCATCGCCGTGTGCGCCCGGCGCATCGAACGCGGCAGCCGGATCGCGTGGGGGTCTACCTGATTGCAGGGCCGTCCTCGCCAAGGTGCTCCTCCCGTAGCCGCAGGTCAGCGGGTTGAAATTGCGCTCTTGATCGCCAAGGCGTACATTTGCCTTGTCGAACATACGTGCTAAGAACCTCGGTTCGCGGTGTCGCACTTCCCCCTCGGCGTACTGGGCACGACGGGAGTATCCAGGGAGGGCGCGACCGTGAGCACAACGGCGGTACCGCTGCCGACGCCGGACCTGCGGGAGGGCGCCGGCGAACAGCGACTGCGAGCGCGGATGCGTGCCCTCAGCCGGGACGCCTCCACGGCGAGCACCGCCGAGGATGTCCTCCGGTTGATCGACTCGGGGCGGCTGCGGCATGCCACCGGCCTGTCCGGGATGGTCGATCGGGCCAGCCAGCGGGTCGACCGGCCGGGCGCGGATCGGGTCATCGACGTACCCGCCCCGCTGCGGGAGTTGTTTGCCGGGCGGGGGCTGCGCCGGGGATCGACAGTGGCGATACATGGTGGCACGTCGCTGGTGCTTGCCCTGCTCGCCGGAGCTACCCGGGCCGGGTCCTGGTGCGCGGTGGTGGGGATGCCCGCGTTGGGCCCGATCGCCGCCGCCGAACTGGGCGTCGATCTGGAGCGGATGGCACTGGTGCCCGACCCCGGCCCGCTCTGGCCGGAGGTGGTGGCCGCCCTGCTCGACGGTCTTGAGCTGGTCGTGACAACCGCAGCCCCGGCGGTCCCGCCGCCGCTGGCGCGGCGGCTGTCGGCGCGGGCCCGGCAACGCGGCAGCGTGCTGGTCCCCGTCGGCGACTGGCCAGGCGCTGACCTGGCCCTGGAAGCCACCGCCGGCACCTGGTACGGGCTGGGCGAGGGACGGGGACGGCTGCGCTGCCGCGAACTGACCGTCGTCGCCCGCGGACGCGGCGCCGCCGCCCGCGCCAGGCAGGTCCAGATGTGGCTGCCCGCCCTGACCGGCCCCCTCCCCATGATCACCGGACAGGCGGTAGGCGAACCGGCCAGCCTGACCATGATGACGACCGCCGCCAGCGCCTGACCCCGACCGGCAGGCAGGCGTCCTCGATCCACTGCGGCTCACGGCGCCTGACGCGCGGCGAACCGTCGCCGTTTCCTTAGCCCCCGTCGGCTCCGGCAGGAGGTGAATCTTGATTCGGTGCCGCGGTCCGGGGTGTTGGCCGGCCGAAACGTCGGGCGTACAGATCCTCGATGAACTGCGGCAGGGGCGCTTTCCAGGGCTCCTGCCGGTGGTTGTCGATCTTGCCGAGTTTCTTCGGGTTCAACCCGAGCTCGCGGGCCATCTGCACCTGGGCCGCCGACAGCCGGTGCCGGCGCTGGGCGTCGGCCCACGCCTGCCCCTGGGCGGCGGTGGTCTTCTTCTTCGGCACGCGTCGCCCTCTACGGTGCAGGCCGAGACCAGGTCAGCCTCGGATGTCCAGACCCTACTGGGCAGGCCGGCGCAAGGTCGCACTCAGAGTAAAGCGTCCTACCCTGGATGCGACTTTGTACCAGCCGCGCACCATGGTGCACAAGATCGCCGTTTCGGGGATTGCGTCTCCCGAGGCGCATGGCGTTGATCGCGTTTCGACGCTCAGCTGGCACCGCAGACTCGCATCTGCGCGGTGCTGCTGTTTCCAGCACGAACCCGGTCACGGTGCCGTGTGCCGGGATCGACACTGCGGTCCCCGACCGCGGACACTGGACTGGTGAGCAGTGCCGCCCTGCCTCGCATCTTCGTCACCGTCCCCTGTGTCGAGGACCTGGAGAGCGTCATCGTCCTGCTCCGCGCGGCCGGCGCCGAGATCACCGATCAGCACCGCGAGTTCGTCATCGAGGGCCCGCTCACGCCGGAGCAGGCCATCGCGGTCTGGCGGCTTTCCCGGCACCGGGATCACAACAGCGAGGGCAACCAACTCACGCTGCGGATCGACCCGGGCGGCGACCTGGAAGCCGCACTGGCCGTCCTGTGCCCGCAGGGATACGACCGCACAAGCTCGGCGCCGCTGGACCGCAGCGGCGACAGCCACAGGTGGTGGGCGCAGCAACAGCAACGGCAGCGGGAGATGTCGACCCGCCGGCCGGCCAGGGTCACCCCGGCAGTCGAGCGCGAACCGGTCAGCTCGACGAAGACCGAGGCGGTGTGCTGCGGGCAAGGCGGCGTCTGGGCGCCGCCACCCGGACGGCCGGTAGTGATCGGTTGCATGCTCTGCCCGAGGTCGTCGACATACTGGCGAACCAACCGGGCCGACGGGCAGCCGTACGCGTCCGTCCGGGCGCTGGGATCGGATCGCATCTGTTCGGGGCGTGAGCCTCGGGCCCTCTCAGCATCGAATTTCGGCCTGGCCACCCGCACGCCGGGAGGTCGCGGTCCTACTACATCCGCTGACCCGGCGTGTCCTACCTGCGGCGCTACTCGGCGACGACCTCCGCCGGGGTAGCGCGCACGCGGGTGCCATCCTGCAGAACCACATCCACACCGCCGTCCGATCCGACGGCACCGACAGCGTGGACCGGGCGGCCGGCCAGTGCCTGCAGCGCGTTAGGCCGCAACCACTCGGCCGGAACACCCACCGCAAGTCGGCTACACGCGCCGATCCGCCCATGGCCACTGGCCTCCCCTCACCCTCGCCGCCACCCACCCAATGAACACCAGGGGCCGCCACGCGGATCCGACGCGCCGCAGGTCCACAGCCACCGCGCTCGCAGGTTATCCACAGCCGCCATCCACAGGACCAGACCCGGTCTTCCGTCGCGCCGCGCGGGGCGGGCAGGGTCTGCGGCATGCCCGCCGACACCGACGACAACACCTGCCCTGGCAGATCCGCGACCGTGGCGGGTGGCGGCACGGCGTGCTGTTCACCGCGTCAGCGGACCTCCTGGTCGCCTGGTACACCGCCTCCATGAGCTGGCATCGACATACGTGGGCCGCCGCGCACCACCGATACGGCGCCCTCGTGCAGCGGGTCCGGCAGGCCCGGCTCGGCGGGGACGTGGACGAGCTGGAGCAGGCCTGCCGCGCGTTGCTCCACCATGCCCAGGCCCGACCGGTGCGCGCACCGCTGATCCGAGATGCGTTCACCCAACTGCACCAGACGCTGGCCTGGGTAGCCGACGACACCGACATCTGCCTGATCGGCTCCGACACCTGCCAGCACCGGCGACGGCCAGTGCGCCATCCGCGTGCCCGCGAGCACCCGAAGGTGAGATTTCCCCAACGAGCAAGCCGCGCTGAAGACAAGCCTGAAGGGCCGATCGCCGTGGCGATCCTGGCCGGTGGCGTGGGCTGCCCGGCACTGGGTGTGTTGACCACCCTGTCCGAGGCGAGCACCGGTTCAACAAACTGCCTGAAACTGGTCTAGCCCGGTAGGGCCGCTGTCGGGCACGACCACGCTGACCGTCATCGTCTGGCTGGTTGCCTGGGTCGGGTTGCACCTGGTCTACCGGCGCACGGCGTGCGAGACCCGCCGGGCGCTGACGATCGGCTTGATCCTGGTCGGGCTTGGTGTGATCGGCACCTTCCAGACGTTTCTTCCAAGCCTTCGGCTGACGCCACCGCGCGGACCAGCCCTGCGGCCCGGAACGGGTTCGCCCCACATCCCGGCCGCTGGCCAGGCCGGGCCGCTGGTGGGGCGCGCCATCCGCGCCGACCGGCCCGTGCCGTTAGGTGACGGGTAGGGCGGCAGGGCGGCGATGATGCCGAGGGCGGCGGCGCCGAGCAGGGCGCTGACCACACTGCGGCGGGCGGCCAGTAGCCAGATCGCGGCGGCGGCCAGGACCGGGATCTGTCGTAGGTGGCTGATGGCCCCGGCGAGCAGGATCGTTGAGCCGGCGATGGCGCCGATGGCGGCCGGGCCGGCACCGGCCGGGAGCGCCTGCGTAGCTCCGGGTGGGTTTGGTGATGTCCGGGGTTGTTACGGGACGCGACCTGGATCCGACCCGCGTCAAGGGCCGGTACCGGCGGAGCGACGAAGCGCTGTGCGCTGGTCAAATGGCCTCTTCGTAGCCGTCGAGGTGCAACGCTTCGTCGCACAACTGGGTGATCCAGCCTTCCGCCACCGCGCTCGGCGTTCGACCTTGATCGTCAGCGACGGCGTAGGCGTCGTACCAGCGCGACAGGCGGGAGCCGCCGACCTGGGCCAGCCCATCGATGTCAATCAGCTCGGTGAGGTCGGAGGGGGTTGCCAGCCAGACCCCGATCGCCGGCACGGGATCGTCGCCCACGGTCATCGCGAGCTCGTCGGCCAGGTACGCTGCGAGCGCGGCGGGCAACGAGAGCGCGAGGTTCATGATGGCTCGCCATCGGCGAAGATCGACCGGTGGGCGGGGCTGGCCCTCTGCCGGTGTCGTCCAATCGGCATGTAGGACGAAGCCGGCACATCGCGGATCTCGCCCGTACGCGGGCTGGTCAGGTGTGGGCAGCAGCAGCCGCGTCCAGGCCGAGGGCGCACCGTCGGGGTTCGGCGAGGCCAGGATTGCCGCGTAGTGTGACCGCCCGACGTCGCCGTAGTTTCGCCAGATCTCGGTCGCCATGGCAGGGGTCAGTGCCGCGACCATCTCGGCGATCGGTGGCCTGTTGAGCAGGTCGAGGAACCGGCGTCGTATCTGAGATGTCGGTGGGGCGGTTGCCGGCAGGGGCTCACTGGCGATCGATATCCCGATGCGGACCGATGGCGGCGCTTCGGCGTCCACGACATGGTGGGAGCCGTGGTAAGGACTGATGATCTCTTTGAGTCCGTTGGACAGGCCGAGCGTCTGCGGGCCTGGGTTCGCCAGCTGCCACCGCCCCGGCACCGGCGTGACCTCGTGGTCAGGCCGCGACGCAGGACCTGATGATGGTGAGGGCGGTGGCTGGTTCGCCGACCGGGCTGCGTGGCCCGTGGGCCGGGTCGGCAAGCCACCGTGGCCGGTGAACCGCGTCGGTGGTCCGGCCGCCGTCCGGCCCGCCAAGCCGGCTGACCTCGACGCCACTATGCAGTAGATCTCTGCGGTGGCTGTCCCGAAGAAGAGTTCAACGAGGTCGGGCTTGTAGCGCAGCCGTTCGGAGAGTCGTTCGCCATCCCATATCTCGAAGCGGATGTGCCGGTCGCGTAGTCGTTGCGCGGCGGCTTCCACGGCCTCCGCGAGTTCGGTGCGTAGGGTCGATGCCCGGGTGGCGAAGACGAAGGTCCCTGTGCGATCGGCCCAAATGCCCTCCAGGAATGCGTCGACGGCCGCCGTGAGGGTGGTGGGCGTGACCTCAATGACGTTGCGGCATTGGATGGTCACGTAGCGACGGTCGGTCTGGTCGGGCGAGGCCAGACGGCAATACAGGTCGATGCCGTGCTGCTTCTGGCCGCGCACGCCGTACTGCTGGGCGTGTTCGACCGTAAACGTCTGACGCGCCAGGGCCAGGATAAGGCGTTCGAAATCGTCCGGGGTGAGGTGCTCGAACGGCAGCACCGCGGGGGCGGTGACGGGAATGGGCGCAGGTACCGAGGCGGGTGGCTGCTCGAGCCACGCCGGGATACCGGTGGGAGCCAGCTGGCCGCGAGGCTCCTGACGCGTTGGAGGCTCGGGCGGGTAAGCCGCCTCGTCGTTGGTCTGCGCCAGCGCGGCGGGGGCGGCTTCCGTCTTAGGCGGGCTCGCACCGGCCGCAGGCTGGGGCTGCGTCGGGGCGCCGGTCAGCGATGCGAGCGACATGCGGCCGACCGCGATCGGCATGCCGTTACCGTCGCCGTAGTACGAGGCGATGCAGACGGTCCCGTCTGATCCCAGGCAGAGTTCGTTGACCGACGGCCGTAGCGCAAGGCGAGCGAGGACGGTGTAGGCGCCGGAGCCGAGATCGGTTCGGCCTAGGGTGACGCTGTCGCCCGCAGTAACGACGGTGCCGTCGCCGAGGCTGGCCAGTCCCATCGGGTTGGATTGTGCGGCGGGATGTCGGCGGACCTCGCCGTTGCCGACAGTGGTGATCAGAAACTCCGGGCCGATGGTCAGCAGGTCGGTGTGGTTGACCCAGGCCGACGTGAACGCCGACACCACCGGATACGCCAGGTCGTGGCGTACCTCGTCACCGAGGGCGCCGCCCAGCCGGGTGACCGAGGCGCCGGGCTGACCGCTCATGTCGCCGTTGGCGAATGCCCACATGCTGCCGTCGGGATGAGGCGCAAGGCAGGTGCTGCCAAACAGCCCTCCGCCGATGATGGTCAGTCTGCCCTCCGAGTAGCGCCCAACGCCGTTGCGCCTGGTGAACAGCACGGCCCCGTCGGCCTGGACAACGGGGTTGCGGTGACAGTCCACGACGGGGACCGCCCACCGCACCGCCCTGGTTTGGAGATCAACGTCGATGATGCCGCGCTGGGTCGTGACCAGCAGCCGGCCATGGCCTCCGGCTGCGATGCCCAGCTGGTTTGAGTTGGGCAGGGTGAACAGGATCTCGCCCGCGTCACCCTCGCTCGCCCAGTTCACAAAACCGGGCAGTGTGCTGGGCGTGCCGAACGCTACGGTCGGCGGGTCCCCGGCCGCCCCGATCAAGGTCAGCAGCGGAGTGTGCGCGTCACCAAAGAAGGCCGCCCGGTCATGCAGCAGGGTGAGCAGCTCCTCCGGCGGCGCGAGCCCGCTGAGCATCGCCTCCAAGTGCTCGGCGTCCAACAGTAGGACTTCCAGGCGGTCGCCATCCGCGATGTCTGCCAACGCCTCGGCGGTATAGCCCGCCATGGACACGAAGACCCCGTAGGTACCCGCCAGCCGCTGGCGGACCCGCTTCTGCAGCTTGGCGATGTGCCCGCTATCGGCCGGCCGGTTCTCCCACTTGGCCTCGACGACATAACGGATACCACCGACGGCGAACGCGACGTCCACTTCGCCCTTGGCCCGGACCGACGACCGCGCGTCAATGCCCCAGCAGCGCAGCATCGCCGCGATGACCTCGTTGAAGCGCTGGCCACGCGACTGCGGCGTACAACCCTCCAACCGGCGAAGCCGGCCATACTCGGCTATGAGGGCTTGGAGCTCCGTCCCATCCTGCACCCGGCCATTCTGTGCCTGGCCCGCTATCAACGTCGAATGACTCTCCGACCGTCCGGCGGCGTCCGGGGAGACCGGAAGCAGGAGGGTATCATCGACGATGATCGGGTCGGTGCGGATGAGCCTGGCCATGGCTCGGTCATCGAGTGGTCGGCGCGGTGCCGGCGGATCATGGCGCCGAGGTCTTCGATGGTGATCGAGGCGACGGTCATGCCGGCCGCGGCGACGGCCTGGCCGAGAGCCTCGCAGAAGTGGCTCAGTGCCCGACGGCGGTGACCAGTTCGGCGAGCCGTCGCGCCTGCGATGATGGAGGCCGTGCGGGTGGAACTGGCCGGTCGGCAACCGCTGTCGCGCCGTGACGTCCGAGTGTGCGCCGCCGACGAGGAGTGGCTCGTTCTCGATGCCCGACGACTGCTCTTCGCTAGCCCATTGGACCTCGCCGCGATCGTCGCCATGGCGCACTCGGCTGCGGCTGAGCGGATGAAAGTGGCGTTCGTCATCCCAGCGGACGTCAACGTGGCCGCGTACCTACAACGGATGGATTTGGTTCGACGGTTGCCTGCCGGCACCGAGATCGAAGGTTCATTGCCGGGCGAGCAGCGTACCGATCGGTCGCAGGTACTGCTGGAGGTCTCGGCGATGTCGCCGGTCACGGTGGACGGCCTTGTGAACCGCTTGGGTCGGATGGTCACGGAGCACTTCGCCGGTGCCGTCGCCGGCCTCGTCTTTCGTGGGGCCGGCGAGTTGATCGACAACGCTGTGAGCCACGGTCACAGCCGGATCGGGGCGTTCCTGGCTGCTCAGAGCTACACAGGGGCGACCAGCGGTCGCCCGGGATTCGAGTTTGCGGTCTGCGACACGGGGATCGGAGTTCTGGACCATCTGCGAGGCAACCCGAAGTACTCCCTCGTCCCAGATGCCCCGACCGCGCTCGCCTGCGCCATCCAGCCCGGTGTCACCGGAACCAGCGAGCCACGCGGTTACGGGTTGGCCGACCTTCTGCAAATCACCCGCAGTGGCGGCGTCGGACGTCTGGTACTGCGCAGTGACAACGGGATCGCGAGCATCGCGCTTCGCCGCCAAAGCCGCCGAGACGCCTACGCGACGGCCACCCCGCCGATCATGGGTACCTGGGCGTGGCTGAGAGTCCGGTTCCCATGACCGCCCGTATCGTGCTTCAATCGGTTCAGTGAAACCGGAGAGTCCCATGGACGCACCACTTGAATTCGCCATCTCGCCGGACGGTGAGTATGCCGCCACCCGCCAGCGCGGCCGAGTCGCGCGTGAAGATCTTGAGGGGCAGGTCGCATCCTACGGCCAGCCCAGCGGTGTGCTGATCGATTTCGCTGGCGTAAAGGACATGACGGGCAGTTTCGCCGACGAGTTCCTCGGACGGTTCTACGCCTCCCTGGCCGCGGGTGACGTTCCACCCCAGGCCATAGTGCTGCTGGGGCTCAATGACGAGACACAGGAAGCAGTCACGGTTTGCCTAGAGCGTCGCGACCTCGCAGCCGTGGCGATCATCGACGGTCGACCGACTCTCCTTGGCGGTCCGGAGTACCTCAGCGAGACCTACGGACACGCCTTGCGCTTGGAATCATTCAGCGCAATTGACGTGTCTACTTTGCTAGACATATCCCCACAGAACGCCAACAACCGTCTCAAGCGATTGGTATCAGCTGGAGCCGTCCTTCGCAGGCGGACAGCTCCCGAGCGTGGCGGCAAGGAGTTCGTGTACACAGTCCCGTCACAACTGCTGCGATTGGCATCCGCCGCACACGCCCACTGACCTGGCTCTCTTTCAGGCACGCCGCCTGGCGGGTGCGGCCCTACTACCCTGTTACAGCACGGCGGGGGACTCCGGGGACCGGCGCCCGCTCACATCCTGTGATCTTGCCGGCCCCGCGCGCTCAGAGGTCTGCGGACGCACATCGCGACGTCGGAGCTGCTTCAACCGCACAGGTCAGGTTCGATCACGGACCTGTGGAGATCACGAACGCCCGGCGCCGGAGAGGGTGACGCCCGGATCCGGCAGGCGCGTGCAACCACGCTCAGCGGACCCGAGCGCCGCATCGCCGCAGGTGAGCGGGTGCCAGGTCCGGCGAAACCCGATCTGTTGGAAGCCGCAGGACTCGCAAAACTGACACGCGGCTCTGGCGCGCGACGTCGTTGACGAGGCGAAAGGACGTTCTCTATGGTTTCATTGAAACTGTGGAAACGGAGAGGAGATCATTGACCCGTTACCAGCTCAAGGGGTGGGGAGCCTTCCTCGCCACTCGCGAACGCGGCCGCCAAGTGCGGCACGACGTGATCGATCACTTGCCGAGGGAGCCCGCGGCCGACGTGCTCGTCCTGGACTTCTCAGGCGTGGAGAGCATCACCGCGTCGTTCGGGGACGAACTCGTCGCGAAGCTCGTGTTGGCCGAGGAGTCGGGCGACAGCGCTCGTCCCCGGATCCTGATCGAGGGTGCCAGCGAGGACGTCCGAGCGACACTACAGATCATGCTCGCCCGCCGTCATCTGACTCTCACTTCAAACATCGACGTGGCCTCTCCCGCGTCGCCGATGAGCGTGGCCTGCACCACCGGCGCGGTGACACGAGCGTAAAAATCACGTCACAGTCGGCGAACAGCGCCAATTGCGTATCGTCCGCTTGGGCGCTTCGACACGGCCGGACGCCGCAGTCTGGCCATCTAGTTCGGCTGCCGGTACTGATCTCCGCAGGTCGCTGAGGTCACAGCACACAAGCTACGCCGCACCTGCTCGAGAGGACGGTCGCCCGACGATGCAATCCCGGAAGGTATTTCGGGTAAGCGTGCCACCCCGCTCCTCGGGCTCCGAGATTCATCAAGCGATACTCGATCTCGGGGAGGCGTACGAAGAGGTCCACCTCCTCGCCGCAAGCGCACAATTCCTCACACCGCGGGAGGTGTGCGGACTGCGCGCCTTGATCGACTGGGCAGCGCGGACCGCTGGCCACGTGATCTTCCACTGCCCGGTCAATGACGATCTTCATCGGTACCTGACGCGCGTCGACTTCTACACCGACCCGCCAGACAACGTGAAGATCACGAGGCCGGTACCTCAACTTCATCGGCACGACCGCCGGGAGCGTCTCATCGAACTCGTCCGCATTCGCACGGCGGACGACGTCGAGCGCCTGTTCGAGCGAATATCCAACATCGCGGCGGGACAGTTCGGTAAAGGATCAGCTGTGGCCAAGGCGTGGGCGACGACGGTCGCGACGGCGACCGATAACACCATCGAGCACGCCCGCAGCCCGATCGGTGCTCTGGTATCAGCACAACGCTACAGGCAGAGCGGCCTCGAGCTTGCCGTCGTCGATCTTGGTGATGGCGTCCCTGCGACACTGAGGCGCAATCCGAGGTACAGCGACCTTACCGACCTCGGCGCTGTGGAGCATGCCCTCGAGGACGGCGTGTCGTCCAGCCAAGAGCAGGGCCGCGGCGCCGGGCTGGCCGAGCTGGTGCGTGATGTCGGCCGCGTTGGGCAGTACACACTGCGGGTCAGCTCGGGCAACGCGGAACTCACTCTCGGTTGGGACAACGGTCGGAAGTCCCGTAACCGGTCGATCCCTGCCAGCTATGTCCGCGGCACCTGGATCGCCATACGCCTGGACAACTGAGGGGACGAACGATGGAAAAGACTCCGGTGGAAGCCAGGACAAAGACAAGCATCTACATCAATCAGCATCGCCACGACGTGGAGTCGGATCAGGCAACGGGCACCCAGATCAAGGCACTCGCGGCCATTCCGGAAACTAATCTCCTGTTCCGTGAAGTTCGCGGTCCCGGAGACGACGAGCAGATCCAGGATCAGACGCTCGTTCACCTTCACGACGGCGACCACCTCTACGACATGCCTCCCGGCAACTTCGGTTCCTGAGGCAACGGGCCTGGTCGCACGATGGATCTTCTCACCCGCCAACTCGCCGATGCGCGGAGGCGCTACCCGGAAACCCGGATCGGCGCGTCGCCGGACGGCCAGCGGCTGCTAGCCGTGCCAGGAGTGCCGGCCGGTGTCGGATGGAGTTCTCCCACCGTTGAGGTCCTCGTCCTCATCCCTGCCGGCTATCCCCATGTCCATCCCGACTGCTTCTACACCGAGGCCGGCTTCCGGCTGGCGTCAGGTGCCGAGCCCAGCTGCAGCTTCATCCAGCCGATCCTTGGGGGCCAATATCGATGGTTCTCCTGGCACCTCGGCGTTTGGGATCCGGTCGGCGGAACGCTGGACCGCTACATCCGCTTCTGCGAGTCGAGACTCAAGGAGGCGCGATGACCGCCGTGCTTGAGATACCGTCTGCGCTCTGGCAGGCCATCCGTCATGAGCTGCTCTCAACGCCGCACCTTGAGCGGGCAGCCATAGGTTTCGCCGGGATCAGCCGGCATGGCTCAGACCGCCGCCTGATACTGCTGCGGGACTGGGCACCCGTTCCGCATGCGGAGTACCTGGTCCAGGGCGCCGAGCATCTTCAGGTGAGCCCGGCATTCTGGGCCCGCCACAGCAAGCGCGTCCGTATCACCGGCGAGGCACTCGTCGTCCTGCACAGCCACCCACGTCAGTCTGGGCTCCCAGCATTCTCGCCGTCGGACGACAGCGGAGAGGCCAGACTCCTCCCCAAGATCCAGGCAAGGGCACCGGTTCCAGTCGCAGCCGTGGTCTTGTCACCAGACGGCGCACACGCTCGGATCACCGACCCAGGCGGCTCCGCCAAGCCGCTCGGTATCCAACTCGTTGGCCAGCCCCACACTGCCGCCCGAGCTGCGCCGATCGAACGGTTCGACCGCCAGGTACGCGCCCTCGGCCAACACGGACAAGCCATCCTCGCCGAATTGACCATCGGCGTCGTTGGGGCGGGAGGCCTAGGTTCACACGTGATCCAACAGCTCATCCACCTGGGGGTCGGCCACGTCATGGTTGTCGATCCCGATCGCGTCGCACCCAGTAACTTGTCGCGGTTGGTCGGAGCTTCACGAATCGACGCCACATTCCGACGCCCGAAGACCGCGGTGGCCCGCCGGCTCTCTCGCCGGGTGGGCGGCCCCACGCGCATCGTCGAGCTGAGGGGCTCCGTCACCGATGAGGCGCCAGCGCGCCAACTCCTCGCCTGCGACCTCATTATGGGCTGCACCGACAACCACTGGAGCCGCACCGTCCTCAACGCAATCGCCTACCAGTACTACGTCCCGGTCCTCGACCTCGGCGTGGAACTGCAAACGGCAGGGGCAATGGGAGGCCGCGTGACATGGCTCGCGCCTGGCTCGGCCTGCCTATGGTGCCTGAGAATCCTCGACCCGCAGCGCGTCCGTGCCGAACAACTCCCGCGCGAGGCGGCGAAGGAGGAGATCGCCCGTGGCTACATCCAGGACTTGGATGAACCCGCCCCCGCAGTCGTCAGCATCAACGGTGCCGTCGCAAGCATCGCGGTAACCGAACTGCTCGCCCGCACCACCGAGTTCACCGGATCACGGCCGCGCCCCAGCCAACTCATGTACCGATTGGCCGACGGCGTCGTGCGCCGCACCTCCCCGCCGCCGAGCGAGGCATGTCCCACCTGCAGTCCTGCCGGCCAGCTCGGCCTCGCCGACCTCGGGGTCGCTCCTTGGACTGAACGGTGCCAATGGCGGAGCCGTCGTCGGACTTCCTGAGCGGTGCGGGGCGAGTGAAGCCAAGATCGCCGGAGACCGGCTGTGACCAGTCCGGACGAGATTCTCGGCAACCGCAACGCCGAGAATGCGCCGACCGGACACTCATCGTCGGCGAGCGTCACCTGGCGGCCGTCCTTGCCGAATACACGTCGCACTACAACGAACATCGGCCGCATCGCTCGCTGGGTCAACGACCGCCCGATCCACCGTCGGAACTCGCCGACTTGACCGCTGCCAGAGTCCGACGGCACCCGATCCTGGACGGACGCGGTGCTACCCGCGGTTCTGCGGCGGCGTGTTCTCCAGGTAATCGAACACGAGGGCACTGGATCCCGAGCCGCGGCCCGTCTGCTTGCGCGTGCCGAGCCAGGTCACCGCCCGGCCGCCGTACCACCGGGTGCGCTGGTACGCCCGGTACACCCGTACGCCGGTGCGAGGTACCTCTTCCTCGTACACGTACAACGGGAACTTCGGGTGGGCGTCCAGGCCCTCGCGCAACAGGCCGGTGCGGGGCTCTATCTTCGCCGGTCGGTTGTCGTCGCCCCCGATGAGGCGGGGCATCGCAGCGCGCTGCAGCTGAATCTCGCGGTTGTCACCGTCGATGTGTACGGGCACGAACGGGATCCAGTTCTCGTCCACTGTGCTCATGACCCGGTAGGAGAGCGGCGCTCTCGGCGGCGGCCGTTCGATGGCCGGCTGCGTGCCCGGCGCCAGTGCGGCGACGATCCGGGTGTGGAAGGCCGCGGTCTCCAGCGCCGCCTCGCGGCCGTCCTTGCTCTCCCCGGTGGGCAACGGCACCGTGGACTCCACGGCCCACACCATGTTGGCCATCTCGTCGCGGATCAGCGCGACGTCCTCGATCGGCTTGCCTTCTTGCACCTTGGGGACGGTGGACAGCAGCAGCAGGCTCCGGTCCGCTGATGCGGCTCCGCCGGCTGTGCTCACCCGGAACATCGCCCATGGCTCGCCGCCGATGCCGGCCGGCTCGATCCAGGTGCGCTCGCCGAACACGTTGGTGACCACGAGGCCTTCGATGTCGGCGATGCTGCCGGCCGGGATCCGGTGTGGCAGCAGGAACCAGTCGTTGGCGTAGATGAGGCCGAACTCGACAAACAGCAGCTTCCCGAGCTCGGTGGTGCTCGGCGTCACCTGCCCGAAATTGGTCTTGCCCTCCTCGAACGTCCACCACCGGGTGTTGGGCATCCCCTCGTACGCCACCGCGGTGGGCAGGAACGACAGCAGCGTGTGCTCCTGCGGATCCGGCCCGCCACCGGTCGCGGTGACCGGCTCGGGCTCGGCGTCCACGCTGTACCAGTCGAGCCGGCCGGTGTAGTACTCGTCGGCGACGAAGCCGCGCTGTGCCGCGCCGGTGGGCGCGGTTGCGCGGAACCCGTACTCGAAGCGGGGCGGCAGCCACGCGTCGTCGTCCGTCTCGGTGGGCCGCAGGAACAGTTGGTCAAACCAGACGATGAAGCGCGTGGCCTGCTCGCGTACGGCATCCCGCTGTCCCGGTGGTACGGCCACGCCGTCGGTGGCATCACCACCGTGCGTGACGTGCTCGTAGAAGGCGTAGCCGTCCATCGCCCGGGTGGCCACCGCCTGTACGCGTTGCCAGGCCTCGGGGTGTGCCACGATCGCCGCCGAGCCCCGGTCGGTCGGATCCGGTGCCGTTATGCCGTACCGGTCGCGGTACCCGTCGGCGAAGTCGCCGACGTGCTTGACCAGCATCTTGAGCCACTGCCGGCCCATCAGCAGGCGCAGGTCCAACGACATGGCACGCCCGCCGACCCGCAGCGGCAGCGGCCGTTGCTCCACGAGCGCTTCCAGCGGTACGTCCTCGCGCAGCGCACGCACCGGGTGCCCGGCCGGCTGGTACCCGGTGAGCCGCGTCGTGTGCATGCGGATCTTCGCCGCGATCGGCGAGCCGGCGTCGTCACCTTCGAACTCGCCCATCTGCCACTGCCGGGTGAGCATCCACAGTGGATCGCGGATCTCCGCGGTCAGGGAGCGGTCGAAGTCGTCGGCACGCGGTCGGCTCTCCAAGCGGTTCCAGACGGTCACCGTGGGGAAGAGACGTTGCCGCAGCGCCTCGGCCATGTTGCCGATCGGCGGATTTCGCTTAACCATCGCGTGCCTCCGGTGTGGCCGCGTTCATGGCCAGGTTCACGCCGATCGTGATCGGATGGTGGGTCGCCGCCATGATGGCCGCCGGCAGGAACTGGGCGTACGGCTCGCCGTCCACCTGCGCCGGCTCGACCGCCCGCAGTCGAGCTTCGGCGAACGTCTCACGGACGGCGTCGACGAGGTCCGGCCACTGCCAGCCGCCGCGCATGCGCGGCGCCAGGGCCAGCAGAATCGCCTGCGGCGGCTCGGTGTTCGGGCGGTCGTAGTGGAACACCACGCCTGTTGTCTCGTCGACCGCGGGAATCACCTCGGTCCACTCGTCGATGAGCAGCCCGCACTGGGGGGCCGTTTTGTCGAACGGCACGGCGAAGTGCGCCGTGTAGGCCAGCCGGTCACCGTCGTGCTGGTAGTCGTCGGGGAACCGTAGTCCCAGCCACACGTCGTCGGGCCGGTACGGCAGCTGCAGCGGGGTCAGCTCCGGTGCTGCCGTCCGCAACGCCTCGTCGGTGACCAGGACGTGTTCCCACAGGCCGAGCTTTTCGCGTACCCGGGCCACGCCGTACAACCAGTCGTCGACCGGGAAGTCGATGCCGAGTCCGTTGGGCGAAGGACCGGTGAGATGGCGTAGCAGCCGTTCGCGGTCGGCCCACGCGTTGGCCAGTTCGGCGGCTTGTGCCGGCGTCAGCGTGTACTCGGGTACGAGGACGAAGTCGTCGCCGAACAGCGCCTTGGCCGCGGCCACGAGCAGGTCGGCCGCGGTGGCCGGGTTGGCCGCTACGGCGGCGTCGGCGAGCCCGCTCCCGGCGGCCGCCGCCCGCCGGGTCACCTCGGTGCCGAGCGCGGCCGTAAGCGACTGCACTTGCACGGCCAGGCCGACGAGCAGCGCCGATGGGCTCGACAGGTCGATGCCGGCGCTGTCGAACCGGTCCACCGGCAACTGCGTGGATACCGCGGCGAGCAAACCAGCCGCGATGCCGGCCGGGGCCTGGCGGATCCCGGCGAAGTCGTCTCGCTTGCCGGCAAAGGCATCGCGCTCGCCGTTGAGCAGCGCCTCGTACGCGCCGGGAGTCGGCGGGTCGACCGCGGTGAACTCGGTGGTGACCAGCCGCTCGGCGCCGCGCAGCGCGGCGAACTGCTCGCCGGTGGGCAGGCCGTGCGCGGCGGTGACCGCGGCCGCGTAGTCGTCGATGCGCTGCTGCCAGCGCTGCAGCAGGTCGTCGAGCACGGCCAGCGCGGCGCGGTATGCCGACCGGCGTGCGTCGATGATCGGGCCGAGCGCCGCCTGCGGGATGCCGAAGTCCGCAGCGGCCCGAGCCAGCGCGAGATAGCGGGCGCTCCAGCCCTCGGCCTGAGCGGCGATGGCCGCGGCGTTGGCCGAAACGTCGGCCAGCAGCGGGGCCATGTCGGCGGTGAGTTTGGTGAGGTCGTCACCGGCGCCGCCGTGCATGACCCGGCGCAGCCGGTCCAGCGGGCCTTGGATCCGCTGCGGGTCCACAGTGGACGACGGTTCGTCGGGTGCCTCGTCGCTCAGCGCCGCATCGGCCGGGGTGAGCGGTCGCGACCGCAGCACCAGGCCGCGCAGGCTCCGCACCAACGCACCGACCTCGAAGAACGAGTACGTGGCGCCGGCCGCGTCCCGGTACCGGATGCTGACGTCCGCGTCTGGACGCAGCCCGGCGGTGCGCAGGACGTGTTCGGCGATCCGGTCGTCCAGGCCGGTCATCGCCTGGTCGACGCCGGTTTCGCCGAGCAGGTACAGCAGGTCGAGCGGCTGCAGCCGGAGGTGTTGCTGGCTGACGGGAATCGTCTGCGGTGCGGCACCGGGCTCGGCATGGTCGACCAGGCAGGTGACCCGGTCCGGCGGCGGCAGCAGCGCGGTGAGCCAGGCGTTGACCGCCGGCTCGGCCCGCGCCCGCGCAGTGACCGGCACCGCGTTCGGGCTGACCGCACCGTCGCGGCCGGACTCCAGGTGCAGCGCCACGCGGTGGGTGAGGCTGATCCCGCGGCGCGGGGTCTGGATGACCTCCGGCTCCGGCGGTTGGCTGCCCACGCCGAACGCGTCCAGGGTTGCCGCGGTCCGTTCGTAGTTGCCGAGCACGGCCTGGTACACCGCCTCGCCGGCGGCCAGGTCGGCAAGCGCGTCGTGGACGTCGAGCAGCCGCTGGACCTCGATGTTGATGGCGGCGGCCTGTGCCGCATCGGCTTGCGGCAGCGCGCGGCCGAACGGGTACGCGGCATTTCGCGATTCCCGGATGTGCGTGACCAGACCCAGGCCGTCCACGACGTTGCGCGCCTCCACGGCCTGGATGGGTTGCCCCGGCGCCTGGGTGTCCGTGAGGCGGTTCGCGACCAGCGGGAACTCCGTGCGTAGTGCGTAGATGAACCGGTCGACCTCGGCTACGGCGTGCCGGTCGTGCAGGCCGCGCTCGAGCCGGTATCCGAGCAGCGCGCCGAGCGACTGGCCGCTGCGCATGCCGTCGAGGACGCTCAACGCGGTGCGTACCCGCGCGGAGGACAGGTCCACCGCGAGAGCACCGTCCGTATCGGACGGACCGGACACGTAACCGTTGCGCAGGACCGCGGCCGCCACCGCGTGGTTCAGCGACGGCGCGTGGATGAAACCCTGGTTAGCGCTGTCGCGCTGCGCCGGTTGCGAACCGGGCGGGTTGAAGTCCACGTCGAGGTCGGGTGGCAGCCGGGCCGGGGTCAGCGTGCGCTCCTCCCGGCGTACGTTCTCCAGCCAGCCGTACGCGCCGACGTACAGACCAGTGCGTACGCCGGACTCGGTGCGCCTCTCGCGCAGTACGGCCACCTGGTAGTGCAGCAGCCCCCAGCGCCAAGCGTCGAGGCGGTACGAGGCGAGGTCGAGGTGTTCGGCGAGTGCCCGTTCCAGTCGCGCGGTCGGTACGTCCCGCAGGTGGCGCAGCGCGTCGAGTTGGCTGGACAGGTAGCGGGTGCCCGCGGCCTCGCCGAGCAGCGCCGGGATGAGCTCGGCCACCAGCAGGTCCGGCGCGCCCGGTGCGGCGCGGTACAGGTACTCGTACCGGCTCTCGCTGCGGCGGTCGAAGTGGATCGGCTTGTTGGACACGGGCCAGCCCGCGGCCGCGGCCGCGCTGGCCGTCGCCGCGGCGGTCCGCAGCACCTCGGATCCGGGGCGTTCGGTGACGTGCACGAAGCTGGGGTCGATCCGGGCGGTCAGCACGTCGGCTTCGGACAGGACGCCCGCGTCGCCGAGGATGCGCAGCCCCGCGTCCCAGTAGCCCTGTTCGAGGGCGTACCGCAGCAGCAGGTACAGCAGCGCCCGTGGCGGCTGGCCGTCGAGGAAGCCCTCCTGGGTGCGCAGCCGCTCGAACGACGTACCGGCCGCCGCGACGAGCCATTCGAGGTAGTTGTCGCCTTCCGGAGTCCACGCCCGGATCGGCTCGGCCTCCGACAGCGGACGGTCGTCCACGATGTCGCCGGTGATGGGTTTGGCCGTGTCGAGGAAGAACTTCTCCAGGATCTCGGGCACCTGCGCGCCGCCGTACCCCAGGCGCCGAAACAGAGTCATGCCGGACTCGGTGTACCCGTACGCGATCATCGCGGCGATTAGCGCCCCGGTGAAACCCTCCAGCTTGAGCCGGTTGGCCAACTGCTCGAGGCTTTCCGCCCAGCGCCGGTGATACTCCACAGAGGACGGGCTGAGCCCCACCACGTCGAGCAGGATCTGGTGCGGGTCGCCGCTCTTGCCGACGTACGCCACGGCGGTGGACATCCGCTGCCAGTCGGCACGCAGCTCGGCGAACAAGCCCGGCAGCCGGGCCAGGAAGGCCCGGAAGTTCTCCGGGTGCGGCAACCCGAACGGCGGGCTCCAGTCGCCGTCGGTCAGCCACGCCATCCGGCTGTACGTCGTGACCGGCAGGATCCCGTACGGCTGGTCGCCGATGCGAACCGCCGGTGCCAGGCCGCGCCCGGTGACGAATTGGGTGAAGAACCACCGGGTGACGTCCACAGTCGACTCGTCGAACACCGGGGGCATCATGCTTTCCAGGAAGTAGCCCCAGGTGGCCGGCCACAGCACGGTGTTCATCGCCCGGGCCTCGGACATGTCCGTGGCCCGGCTGTTCGTGGTCTTCTCGAACGCGCGCAGCTGCAGACCCAGCGCGTCGGCCAACCACTGGCTGTCCAGGCGAGCCAGGTAGTCCCCGGTGCGGGCCAGCGGCGGCAGCCGGCCCAGCGCCAGCTCGAACGTCGCGTCCGGGTCCTCCGCCGCGCCGTACGCCGCCGAGGTGCTCTCGGTGTTGTTGGTGGCCGCACCGGTACGCAGCAACCCGAAACCGACCGCGCTCTGCTGGTGGTGCAGGAAGAGACTCTGTACGAGCTCGCCGCCGGCGTCGTGGTCGGCGCTCAGCCGCACGCCCAGCACCATCAACTGGTCGAAGCCGTCCCGGACGTCATCGGCGTCGAGCTCGATCCGGAACCCCATGCCGATGCGGACCGCCTCGTCGAAGTCGGCGAGCCACTTCAGATCGGCGCCGAACTCCAGCTCGCTTCCGTCGTGGCGCATCTGGTCCTGCGGTTCGGCGAGCGGGTTGGGGCCGACGACGAGCGGCGCGGGTATCGGGGCGCCGATCTGGTTGAGCACCTGGCTGCCGCCGCGGAAGCCGAGCAGTACCAGGCGCTCCGGCAGCGCCGTCACCACCGCGGGCTGCGACCACGCCAGGCGCTGGGTGGGCACGGTGGCCGGGTCGGGCAGCTCCAGGAACGCGACATCGACCTGCCCCGCCGGACCGCGTACCCCGAAGTTCACCGGCCGATAGCGCGCGATGATCTCATCGGCCCGCTGTTCGCCCACGGCGGCGACCAGCTCCGCACGGGCGGCGTCCTGACCCGCCCGGTGGTCGCCGGCGAGCCAGGAAGCGCGCCAGTACGCGGCGGTCGGCGCGACGTCACCGGCCGGCAGCTGTGCCTCCAGCACTACGACCAGGAGGACGTCGTCCTCGTTCGCCTTGGCCGGCAAGGCATCCACATTAGACGGTCGGTGCTGGTCGATCAGCCACCCCGCGCGGCCGGAGCCGAACTGGCCGGCCAGCGCCCGCCACGCACCCCGCTCCTGGGCCTCGATGCCGCCGGCGCTCGCCCAGGCGATCCAGAACTGGCGTACCCGCTGCCGCTCGGCCTCCGACAGCGTCGGCTCGAACGTGTCGATGAGGCAGTCGTCGGGGTAGACCCGTACCCACAGCTGCGCGCCGCCATCGTCGGTGACGCCGGCGAAGCGGGTCTCCAGGCGTACCGGGAAAAGGAGTATCGGTAGCGAGGCGTCGAGCTGCGCAGCGGCCCGGCGCGGGTCGGCGAACGGCTCGAACGCCGCGGCGTCCGCGGCGACACCGGCGGCGATGCCCGCGACGCGCTCGCCGCCGCGCGCGATCCGGTCCCGCAGCTCCACGGCGGCGTCCTCGAGCGCGCGCCGGCGGGCCCGGTGCTGCTCGTTGCCGGCATCGAACTGCCGCCGCAGCGCGGCCAGGGCCTGCTCCACCTTGGCCAGCCGCTCCCGGTCGCGGTGCAGGTCGAGCCGCGCCGCCTGCTCTTCGGCGCGGGCCTGCGCCAGGCGTTGTGCGGCAGCGCGGAACTCGGGCATCAGCCGCCCACCCCCGCCAGCATCCGCGAGGCGTGTACGGCCACCAGCACCGGCACCTGGTACAGGATGTACGCGAGCTCCGCCGCGCCGACCGAGGAGTCCCAGCGGATCTGGACGTCCTCGGCGTGCTGCTGTTGCTCGTCGGGTGTCGGTGACGGCGGCGGGGTGAGCGGCATGGCTGGTGCGGCGGTCGCCGAAAGGTAGCCGCCGTCGGGCAGGCCCGGCATGACATCGCTCCACGAGAAGTCGTTCCAGAAATGCTTGACGCTTCCGGGTGTGCCGCCCCGGTCCACGTCCAGGCCGAACCGGGGCTCACCCGGGCGCTCCTTGATGACGAAGAACCAGCCCGGGTCGTCGGGATCGGCATCGCTTTCGCCTCGCGCCTCGACCGCCGTGAGGTCGAACCCGAAGAAGTAGATGTCCGGATCAACCTTGGCCTCGTACAACGGGGTGCGCACCTTGGACCGGGGCGGATCGTCCGCCTCGGCGTCGGTGAGCTGGACCAGCCGGCGCGGCAGCGTTTTTTCGATCGCACCGTCGTCGCCGAGCTGCCAGTCGGCGCGGTGCGCCAGGATCACCGCGGTCGGGTACTTCTTGAGCAACTCGCCGCGGATGACGAGGACCAGGTCTTCGGCGCGCCCACCCCGGTTGTCGTGCGCGCCCAGCGTCGACGTCGGCAGCCACGTGTGCAGCGGCGGGATGTCGCGCAGCGACTCCTTGGTGGCCTCGGGGTCGGTGCCCGCCGGGGGCAGCACCGTGCTGACGTCCCAGAACTGCCGGAAATAGCTGCCCCGCTGGTCGGTCAGGTACTCCCGCCACAACAGCTCGCGCGCCATCTCGTGGTTCAGGCCCACGAGGTACGCCTCGATGAACCGTTGGTTGGTTTCCAGCAACGAGATGGTGTCGTTGGGTACGTACTGCAGGTTGGGTAGGAACAGCTCGTCGGAGATGGCCGCCAGCGGCTGGTACATCGGCAGGTCGAACTCGGGGTACGCCATCGCTTCGACGAACCCGGCCACCATCCGGACGCGGATTCGGGCCGGGATCCGGACCCTGCCCAGCGTGCGGGCTGGGATCGTACGGGTGACGTCGAGCGCGTCGAGGGTCCGGGCGTACACCGCGCCGAGGTTCCACTCGACCGGCTTGCGGTCGGGCACCGCCGTCTGGCCGGTCGCGATGAGCCCGAACGAGTCCTGTAGCCCCTGCTTGAACCGCGCCGCGGTGGCGTTGTCCTGCCCGCCGCGCGTCGGTGTGTAGTCGACCGCGGGCAGGGTCAGGTCGAAGTCCGGGCTCGCCGGCAGCGCGTCCACGGCCTCGGATACGCGGTTCTCCTCCCGGATGCTGTCGGCGACCGCGTCCTGCCGGGCGTACCGGCGCAGGAGCGGCCCGAGGACGGCGGCGGCAAGGATCAGGACCGCGACGATCACCGCGGCGAGGATCGGGCTCGCCACCGCCAGTAGCACCAGCAGTGCGAGGACGGCGAGCGCCAGCCACCACAAACGCGACAGCCGGCGCCGCAGCCAGGCGATGAGCCGGCCGAGCGGCCCGGGTGGGCGCAGCCGTTCGGCCAGCTTGTCCACTGTGGGTAGGGCGGACGGGGTGACTTTGGGTGGGGCGGGGCGGATCAGGCGCGCGTTGAGCCGCGCCAGCATGCCCTGCGGCGGCAGCCGCAACGCGCGCACCAGCCGGCCCCGGGTGCGGGCGATGCGGCGCATCGGCGCGGACAGCACCGTCCGTGGCACGTACGTCGCCCGCTGCGCGAACCGGCGGGTCGCGCCGTCGACGACGATGCGGCTGTCCACCGGAGCGGTGATGGCGAGGAATCGTTCGGTGTCGGCGTGCGCCAGCGCGGCCAGGTGCTTGTCGCGCCAGACCGCCGACACTTCGACGGCGACCTGGGCCCAACGGATCTGGCGGTTGGCCTCGATGACGTCGCCGATCTGGGCCCAGGCGGCCGCCATGAAGGTTTCCTGGTTGTCCTGCACCACGGCGGTGCCGAACCCGGCGGCGGCCCGGAACCGCGGGTCGAGGTTCAGCTCGTGGACCCAGTTGCGGTCGTTTTCGAGGCGCTGCCCGCCGCGGTTGGTCAGCAGGCGTTGAGTCAGTGCGTGCCAGCGGCCGTACAGCGGCGGCGTGATGAGCGGATCGGGGTTGTCGTCGTCTGCGTCGAGGTCGGGGAGCTCGGTGGCGTCGTGCGCGTCCTTGACGCTCTGCATGGCGTACGCGTCGGCCAGGTTGACGAACTCGGCGAGGCGCGGCTGGAACTGGTGCGGGTAGGGCTCGTCCCAGTTCTCGTACTTGGCGACCTCGTCCCGTTCCGGTGGGGACAGTGCGGTTTCCGGGACCCGCAGGGCGCCGCCCAGCTTGAGCACGCCGCCCAGCTGGGGGTCGGTGATGCCGGGCAGGTTCGGGCCGGGTGCTTGGACGTCCATATCCCGGCGGCCGACCCGGCTGTCCATGGGCCGGGGCTCGATGAGCCGTACCAGGTACTCGAAGTCGCCGACCGTGCTGGTACGGAAGAACCACCGGTGGTAGACCGGGTAGTTGACCGGCTCGCTGCGTACCCCGGCCGGGTACGGGTCCCAGGCGACGTGTGTCGCATGTGGAGCGTCGGCGGGGTCGAGCCCGAGCCCGGCCAGCCGACCGGTCTCGTACGCCGGCACGAGGAACGCGTGGTACGCGGTGTTCGGCGCGAGCTTACGCGGCGCCAGGATTCGCGAGTACGCGAGGTCCGGGTTTTCGGTGAGGGTCTGCACGAACTGGTCCAGCACCGGGCCGTTGCCGTCGGCCGGCACGGACACGTCGTTCGGGTCGGCGATGAGCGACCGGTTGACGTGTACGTGCGCCCAGGCCCACAGCTCGGCCGACGGCGGGAAGAGCGTCGGGTCTTCCACCACGATGAACGGCAGTGGCTTGCCGGCGGCCCGGCCGTCGACGAACTCGCCCGGCTGGCCGTCCTGCGCCTCCTTCAGCACCAGCAGCGCGAGCCACGGCTTGAGCCGGTTGCCGTTGCCGGCCAGCGGCGCGGCCGGCGTGTAGCGCCACGGGAAGTCCTCGTCGTAGAAGTCGATGCAGGCCAGGTAGTTGGGCTCGAAGTTGGTCACCCAGTTGCGCGGCTCGGTCTTGACGACGGCGCGGGCGTCGATGCCGATGACGTCGCCCGGCCCGTACAGCTCAACCTGCTTGGTGATGTCGGCCTGCGGCGGCGGGATCTCACCCACCGGGGTACCGGTGACGTGCAGCGTCACCCCGACGCGGGCACGGGCGGCGACCGCCGGATCCTGGTCCTGCGCGGTGATCTGGTTGGCGATCCCGGAGCGCAGCCAGGGCAGGAACGAGTACGTGCCGAGCCCGCCGTTCACCATGCCGCCGTCTCAAAAGCGGAGATCACGTGCAGCGACCCGGCCAGCGACGGGTTGCGCGCGAGCTCGTCGGATACGAAGCTGCCGGCCTTGGCCCGGCTTTCGAAGACCACCGTGGAGTACGCTGCATTGTCCACAGTGGATGCCACGACATAGCCGTCCGCGCCTACCGTGATCTTCTCGTCGAACGGGGCAAGCTGACGCTGGCGCTTGTGCGACGGCGCGCTCCGGGCTGCGGCGTTGCCGTTGAGGAAGTGGGTGAACAGCGTACCCAGGTAGCCAAGCAGGTCCCGCGCGCGTGGGCGCCGCGCTCCCCGGTCCACCACGATGGTCTCGTAGCGGACATTGCGTTTCACCGCGTTACCGGTGCGGTAGTCGCGACCGGACGGTGCGGCTTCCAGGCCACCGGGCAGCGGCTCGAAGGCCGGTCTGGACAGCTTCGTGGCGTCGTCGAAGTCCTGGAACTGGCCGATCGCGAACGCCTCGGCGACGTCGCCGGACTTGTCCAGGCCGCTGGTCACCGACAGCGTGAACCGGGTGGCGTCGCTGGGCCGCTGGCTGCCCACCTTCGTGATGTCGATGTCCAGCGGTACGGCCCGCTGCGACACGGCCAGCCGGCCGAGCGGGTGCAGCACGAGGGTGGTGCCGCCCTCGGGCAGGACGCGTAGCGACACCATGAGGCTGTTCGCCGGCGGTAGCGTGGCCCGCCAGTTCTCCAGCTTCTCGTACTCACCGACCAGCAGCGGCAGCACCTGGATCGGCGGCAGCGACGTGTCCTGCGCCGGCCCCCAGGTGAAGTCGAACGTCACCTTCTTGCTCCAGAACAAGAAGCTGATCTTGCCGTAGCCGGTGGCCCGCCAGGGACTGGGTCCCTCCAAGGTGAAGTGCAGCGAGATGCCGAACAGGCCGTGCCCAAAGAGGCTCACCTCGACGCTCGCCGAAATGTCGATGGCGAAGTAGAACGGGTTGAACTGGAACAGCGCGTCGAAACTCAGGTGCCCTTCGACGCTCGCGCTGCTGATCCCGAAGAACAGCTCCGCCCGCGCTCCAAACTGGACGGTGTTGGACGTGACCGCGAAGTAGCCGGCAATGCGGATGCGCCCGTACCACGCGTCGAGGATGTTGTTCGTGATGCGTTGTGGCACCGTGAACGGCAGGGCGGGCGGATGGAACTGGGGGTGGAACCCGCCCACGCTCACCACGAAGTTCGCCTGAGCACCCCACGCGAAGAGGACGCCCATCTCGCCTTCGAGCGTGGTGTTGAGGATGCGCGACTCGAACAACGCGGCGAACAACCAGGCGCGTTGCTTGTCGAACTCGATGGCGCCGAGGAAGTTGACCTGCAGCCGGAGCACCGGTGCCCGCTCGTCGGGGAGCACCACGCGCAGCACGCCCAGGATAGTGATGTTGCCGGGGATCTGCAGGATCACGCCGAGCGACAGGGTCATCAGCGGCGGGGTACCCCACGCGATCTTCGCCATCGGACCGATCAGGAAAATGCCCCGCTCCGGCGGGAAGAAGGCGCGCAGGTCCGAGATGATGCGAGGGGCGTTGGCGACCACGTCCGTGGGGAACATGACGCTCTGGATCGCCCCGGTCCGGACGGCATCGAGCAGCGGCTGCAGCCGCACCGTGCGGTTGAGCCCGAGCAGGCCGCCCACGCCGAGCAGCGTGAACCCGAATCCGAGCTGGAAGCCGGTGCCGAACTCGGCGGTGACGATGAGCAGCAGCGAGAAGCCCTTCGAGCCGTCCGGCAGGCGGGTGGTGATGAGCCCGATCGCCTTGACCGTGACGAAGTCCAAAAGGGACAGTTCCAGGGCGCCGGCGTACTCCTCGTTGTCGGGATCGAAGTAGAGGTAGCCGCCGCCGGTGGCGACCGCGGCGTCGATCGCCAGGCCGACGCCGGTGGGCGGCTTGAAGCCGAGGGCGAGGTCGAAAAGGCCGAACCCGCCGCCGGTGTCGTCCGGGAACCGCATGTCCAGTCGCGCGCCGAGCCGGTCCACCGCCGCGGTCAGCGGCCCAAACTTGGCGGTGACCGCGGCCGACGTCTCCAGCTGCAGGGCGCCGTCGGCGGCGATGCGCAGCGCGAGGTACAGCGACTCCAGCGTGGCGAACCCGAGCGACCTGTGGATCGGCAGGCGGATCTCGACGCCGCCGCTGCCGCGTACCCGAAGGCCGTCCTGGACGGACCACTCCGCGGTCAGGTCGAAGGAGCCCGAGACGTCGGCGCCAGAGAGCAGCTCGCCGATGAAGCCGTCCGCGTCGCCGCTGCCGATCACCAGCGTGGCACCCTTGAGCGCGGCGAAGAGCAGCGCGTCTAACGTGGCGATCCCGGTACCGGGGTTCCAGTCGGCCTCGATCCCCAGCCCGATCGCGGCGTGGTCCACCGTGATGGACAGCAGGCCGGTGCCGCCGAGCACGTCGATCGGGCCGGCACCGTCGCTGCGGTCGACGTAGAGCTTCACCTGGCCGCTGGCATCCGCGGACGTCGTGACGTCGACCGACAGCGGGGCCTGGATCAGCGCCGAAGCGCCGGCCGCGATGGTGATTTTGCCCGACAGGGTGGCGCCCCACGCGTCATTGACCTCTAGTCGCGGCTGCTCCTCGAAGCCGGTTTCGGCGTCCCAGCGGACCCGCAGGCCGGGCGGCGCGACGTCCGATGCGCGCCGCACCGTGACGGCGCCCTGCCGCAGGAACGGGTCGCCATTGTCTACGCCGTACTGGATGGCGCGTTCAGCGGGGCAGAAGAGGCGGTAGATGGCGAAGAACTCGAACGGGTCGAAGGCGGCGGTGCCCCAACCGAGCGTCGACCGGAAATGCCTGGCCGGATCGGAGAAGAGGTCCGCCAACCGCTCGAGGTGCAGCCGCTTCTCGACGTGGTCGGTGCTCACCGCGGTGGCGGCGTCGGATTCCCGGTACGTCCAGTCGGCCAGCCCGAGCAACTTCAGCAGGAACATCAGCTCCGGCGCGAGACGGGTAATCGCGGCGACCGCCACGAGATCGGCCAAGCGTTTGGCGAGCTCGGTAGCCAGTGCCTGGGCCGCGGCCCGGTCGGCGGCGTCAGGGATCGTGGCGGCCGATATCGCCGAATCCACCGCCACGACGAGGTTGGCCAGTGCGGCGAAGTACCCGGTCAGCGCCGTTCCAAATAGGACCAGGGCTTCCAGGTGCTGGCTGTCGTTGCCCGACTCGGCGGCCGTCCGCAGGTTGGCGGTGGCGGTACTCAGGTCGGCCGCGGCGGTCGCCGCGTGCCCGAGCGCCGCGGTGACCCCGGCCGAGCCGGTGACCGTGTCGGGCAGCGCCACACCCAGCTCTTCGGTGCTGAAGTCGGCGAACAGGTCCTCGCTGGTACCGAGCGCGGTACCCAGCCAGATGGCGAGTCTCGAGATCGAGGCGATCTCGGCCATGAACCTCCCTACACCACGTCGAACGACGCTTTGGCGGTCACCTTGCCGTCGCCGAACTGCTGCTTCGGCGGTGTCGCCCGCGCCTTGTCCTTCAGGTGCTTCAGGAGGTCGGCCAGCGCCAGGTTCGGCTTCTTCTCGAACATCAGCGCGGCGACTCCCGACACATGGGGCGTGGCCATGCTCGTGCCCGACGAGTCCACGTAGTTCTTGCCTGCCAGCACGGTGAGCTGGGTAGACAGGAAAGACCCGTCGGCGTTGGCGGCGCTGATGTCCTCTCCTGGCGCGGCTACGTCCGGCTTGGCCACGTACGGCCCGAGGTTGGCGTAGTCCACAAGGTCACCCTGTGACGAGAACCCGGCTAGCTGGCCGGTGTCGTCGTTGTAGGCGGCGACCGCGATAGCACCGGCCGAGCTCGCCGGTGAGTTCACCGTTCCCGAGTTCGGGACGTCTACCCCGGCCGGCAACGGCAGCTTCAACCTCGCCATCGCCGGCTTTCCCACCGTCTTGGGCAGGTCGTGCCCGATCCTGATCCCGTGGCTCGGGAAGAACTGGTCGGCCCACGTATGGATCGTCGTGCCCGCCGGACCGCTCAACGTAACGGTGAACGCGCCGGGTGCCGTAGCTGTTCTTCTTCTTTTCATCCTCGAAGAACTTGATCCGCAGCACGTTCCGGGTGACCGTCGTGCCCGGCGGGCGCTGGCGTGTCTCGGCGTCATGGGTGATCATCAACTTGAATTTGCCGGCGTACGTGAAGCTTTGGCTGCCCGGCAGCGCTGGTGCGGTCATCGCCGGTCCCTTTGGCGGCCGCAGCGACGCGGTCACCTTCGCCGGTGCGGCCGGCGGGCGGTACCAGAACTCGACCTTTATCTCCGGTTGGCCGTTCGGCCGGGAGTCGCAACGGCTCTTGTCGTGATCGACTCCGCGGCGCTCGTCGTAGAACGTGAACGGCACGTCGACCTTCCCGGTGGAGGGGATGACGATCACGCCGTGCTGCCGCTCACCGCCGTCGTTGCCGGCTGCGGCCACGAACGCCTTCCTGGCCGCACCCTTGTAGCGGGTCTCCAGAAGCTGGTCCCAGGCGACGAGCCCGTCATGCGGGCCGAGGTTCTCACCCAGGCTGGCATTGATCACCACCGGCCGGTCCTTGAGGTCCGGGGTCTTGGCCACCCGTTCGATGTAGGTGACGGCGTCTTCGAACCGGCGGCTCTCGTCTACGGGTGGCTCAACCTGCGGAAAGAACAGCTTCACGATGATGAGATCGGCCTCCGGGGCCACGCCGACGAACTCCCACTGCTTCTTCTTGTGGGTGGCCCGCCCGTCACCGGCGGCGATCGACGCCACGTGGGTACCGTGCCCGTAACAGTCCTTGTGCTTGACCTTTTTCGCACCAGGCTTCTTCTGCAGGAAGTCGTTGATCATCTGTTCGGTGTACTCGACGCCGTACGTGACGTTGCCCTGCAGCAGGCTCATGTCCGGGCTGCCGATGCCGTCGTGCGGGGGGATGCCCATGTCCCAGATCCGCTTGATGCGGGTCGTCTTCGAGCCGCTTCCCGGCGCGAGGAAGACCGGATGGTGGATATCAATGCCCGTGTCGATGACACCAATCAGCACGCCGGCGCCCCGGCTACCGCCGAAGACCCCCGTCGTCGTGTCCACCTTCCAGACCCCGGGGACCTGGGCGTTTTCGCGAGCCGTGATCTCTTCCACGCTGGTGTCCAGCAACGGCTGGTACCCGCCGCCGTACGCGAGCTGGATGACCATCGGGTGCGAGGCGACCGCCTCCAGGTCGGCCAGGTCGACGTCGCCCCGGGCGAAGTTGCCCTCCACCCACTCGGTGCGGAACCCGCGGGCCTCGATGCCGGCGAGGTCGTCGCTGAACTGCAGTAGCAGCGACAGGGGTACTGACCGCACCGCCTTCGAGTGGTGCGGGTAAACCCGCTCCCGGTTACCGCGTTGAAGGTCGACGAAGCTGGTGTGGATGTCTCGGAGTTCCGAGTCGAACTTGGCGCGGTAGTCGGCCATCCGGCCTCCGCTCGGGGCTTCGCCCGGCAAATGTCTTCACGAGACAGCGTCGCCGCAACTCTCGTACGGCAGCGCATCGATGTCAATCGGATCCCCGACCGGCATTACCCCAGCGGGTCGGCGGATGTGGCCGGCGGCCTCAGCTGGACGGCGCCGCCGGCGCGTCGTCCTTGGCCGGCTCGCGCGGCACCGGCCGTCCGCCGGGCGCCGACGTGGCCGGCCAGCAGCGCGTCCGGAGCGGTGATCGCCTCCTCGGCGACCGCCGGTCAGCGGGCCAGGGCCAGCCGCGCCGAGACGTCGCCCTCCTGCGGCTCCTCCGCGTGCTGGGCGATCACCCCGTCGAACGCCTTCAGATACTCCAGCGCGCGGCGCATCAGCCGCTTGTCGCTCACGCAGTGCCCGTTGTCGGAGAAAATCCGCACGTTCGCCGCGGAGGTGGCCATCGCGCCCAGCTCGGCCAGCCGCTCCCCGGCCAGGCCCACGGTGACCGCGCCGACCGGCTGCACGTCGACCACGCCGGCTGCGCGGCCCAGCCGCCACACCTGCTCGACCACGCCCGCGGTGTCGGCGACCGGGTCGGTGTTGACCATCGCGCAGACCGCGGTGTACCGCAGGGCGGCGGCCCGGTCTCCACCGTCTCGGCGTCCTCCCGGCCCGGCTCGCGCAGGTGGGTGTGCAGGTCGACCAGTCCGTCGCGGATCAGCAGGTCGGTCGGCGCCGCGCCGACGATGGCCGCGCGCGCTTGATCAGGTACCCGGTCACTGACTTCCCCAGCAGTGGTACAGCACGGCCATCGGCACGGAGACGCCGTTGGCGACCTGCTCGACGATGGTCGAGCGGGGCGAATCGGCGATGTCCGGCGCGATCTCCATGCCCCGGTTCATCGGGCCCGTGTGCATCATGATCGCGTGCTCCGGCAGCCGGAGCAGCCGGGCCGCGTCCAGCGGAAGTACTCCCAGGTGGACGGATAGAACACGTCGTCCATCCGCTCCCGCTGCACCCGCAGCAGCATCACCACGTCGGCGGTGGGCAGCACCGGTTCAGGTCATGGGTAGTCTTCACCGCCAGGCGTCGACCCCGACCGGCGGCAGGGTGGACGGCCCGACCAGGGTCACGTCCGCGCCGAGGGTATGCGGCAGCAGCACGTTGGAGCGGGCCCCCGGCTGTCAAGCACGTCGCCGACGATCGCCACGGTCAGCCCGGCCAGCCGGCCAGCCGGGACCGCATAATGTAGGCGTCCAGCAGCGCCTGGGTGGGGTGCTCGTGGGTACCGTCGTCCGCGTTATCCAGACGATGCCGTCGAGCCAGCCGCTGCGGCGCACCGCAGGCGCTGTGCTGGATCACCACGGCGTCCGCGCCCATCGCCTGCAGGGTCAGCGCGGTGTCCTTGAGACTCCTTCCCTTGGACACGCTGGAGCCCTTGGCCGAGAAGGTGACCACGTCGGCGCTCAACCGCTTGGCCGCCGCCTCGAACGAGATCCGAGTGCGGGCGAAGTCCTCGTAGACCAGGTTGACCACGGTACACCCGCGCAGGGTGGGCGGCCTTTTCACCGACCGGTCGGCGACGCCTATGTGGGCCACGAGGTGCTGCTTCCATGCCTGGAGCAGGGGCACGTGCGGGGCGGCTGGCGCGGGGTGGGCCGGCGTTCAACGTCGATCGGTAGGTCCTGCCGTCCCGTTCCTCGCTCCTGAGCCCGGACTCGGCCACGCGCAGCCCCACGTACGTCAGCGAAGGTCGTCCCCGCCGGCCAACGCGGCGCCGAGCAGCGTGCCGGTACGGGCGGCCACCCGTCCAGGCCATCGGCGGTAGTGGTATGCGCTGAGCGCGTGCACCCGGTGCGCACCGAGCCGCCGCAGCCAACAGCCAGCCGGCATCCCGCAACACGCCGTAGGCCGGTTTGGCGAAGGCGACTTCAACTGGTTAAATGAAACCGTAGAAAGCGAGGTCGGCGACCCGTCCGATCCCGAACACCACACGTGACGGCCGAGCGGCATCGCCGGAGCCTTCGGCGAGGACCGATCTCAGCCGGCCATGAGGCCACCGAGCGACAAGGAGAGCTGATGAGCGCCAGCACTGACACGCCCACGCGGCAGGAGATCAAGGTCACCATCGACTACCTCCCGGCGACACAGGACTTCCACCGGGACTACGCGTCGGAGACGGTCCTGGAGACGATCCGTACCGACGCGAAGAACTTCTTCGGTGTCCAGGACCGCCAGGAGCGCGACACCTACTTCTACTACCTCACGCATAACGGCCAGCGGATCCAGGACACCAACACCACGCTCGGCCAGCTCATCGGGCCGCACCCGCACGCCGCCCACTTCTCGCTCGTCGAGCAGATCACCGCTGGCGGTGACCTCTAACGATGACGCCGTACCCGCCGATCGAGCGGTGGCGCCTGCCCCGCGCGGCCTGCGAGCAGACACAGCGAGCGCTGCTGCCCGCAGGCCGCCGCGGCAACGAGTCGGGCGTCTTCTGGGTAGGCCACCGCGACGCGACGAGCACGATCAACGCGGTCATCCACCCGACCGGGGCCGGCGTGATCGAAGCCCCGGACCGATGGAGCGTCACCCCGGAGGTCTACGCCGCTGTCGCGGCCTGGGCCAAGCCGAAGGGCTACGCGCTGCTCGCGGTGGTCCACAGCCACATCGAACCCGTGCCGCCCAGGCTCTCCCGGACCGACCGCACCCAGGGCCTGAACGTTCCGGATGCGCTCGCGGTGATCGTCGGAATCGGCGGTCGGGTGGCCGCCGTCGATGCCTGGGGCTGGTTCGTCTACCACGACGGCGACTACCGGGAACTCGACGACGGCGAACGTGTGACCCGACTGGAACTCGTCGACGACACCAGCGACTTCGTCACGATCACGCTCACCAAGGCCGTCGAGGTGGGATCGTGAGCCAGCAGTCGAGCCGACCCAACGCCGTCGCCGCGTCCCTGCTCGGCGCGGATCCGGCGTACGTCGAGCACCTTTTCACCAGCCGCCGTGTCCTCGTCCGGCTTGAGCCGACCCTCGCCGGCCGTCCCGACGCCCGCGAGACCGTGATCCTTGCCGTCAACCAGATCTTGCGGTTCTGCCCCAACATCGCTCTCGACATCCCCGCGACGGATGCGGACCTCCTGGAGACCGCCAACGCGCTGGCGGCAGACATCCACGGACCGACGCCCCCGGTTGCGACCGCCGACGTGGAAAGCGCGGCGTTCGACGCCGTCCTCAACGTCGGCCTCAAGGTCCGAGACGACCCAGCGTGGATCACCGTCAGCTCCGACGGCTGGTTGGCGCGCGTCGCCACAGCGACGGCCGGAGCGAGGACGCTGCCCCGGCCGCGAAAGCCCTACAACCCGCTCGGCGCCCTCGGCGCCGCCTGCCTCGGTGCGGGCCAGGTCTTCTTCGCCCTGATCGGGCACCCCCTCCTCGCCGTACCGATCGAACTCTCGCTCTACTCGCTCGAAACCGGACCACTGGGCGCGCTCACGCAGGGCCCGGTGCTGCCGGAGAACCTGACGATCGACGCGCTGCTCATCGGCTGCGGGGGCGTCGCCAACGGATGGACGTACGCCGTCAAGCGCCTCCCGATCACCGGCAGGACCGAGGCGGTCGACCACCAGGCCCTTCGTCGAGAGAACATCGGCCCGTACGTCTGCGCCGGCCGCGCGTCGCTGAACAAGCCGAAGACGCATATCGTCCGCGACGTACTCGCCCCGGCGATCGAGGTGATCCCGCGGCCGGAGCGGTTCCGTTTCTTCAAGGCCCGCATCGGCTACGGGCAGACGGCCGTGCCGCACATCGTCATCTCGGCGCTGGACAATCCGCAGACCCGCCACGACGTCCAGCGGCTGTGGCCGACGACAACGATTGATCTCGCCGCCGAGGACCTGAGCGCGCAGGTGATCGTGAAGTATCTCGGCGATGACGGCATCTGCCTGCTCAACGCGTACGCCGAGCCGGACGAAGACGGGAACGAGCTCGCCCAGCTTGCCGCCGCGACCGGGCTCGCGCCCGATCGGATCGCCGACTTCGAAAGCCAGATCACCGAGGAGGACATCGCCGCGGCCCCGGCGGAGAAACGCGCCGCACTCCAGGCCGCCCGCGCACGCGGGCAGGCGGTCTGTGGCCGCGTCGGCGATCTCGACCTGAACGAGGAGGAGTACTCGGCCGACTTCACCCCGGCCGTACCGTTCGTCACCGCCTTCGCCGGCATCGCCGCCGCCGCTCAGACAGCGCGGCTTCTCGCCGGCGGCCCGCTCACGTCGATGCACTTCCAGTTCAGCTTCATCTCCTACCGGAGCAGGCGGCTGGACATGAAATGTGACCCGGGCTGTGCATGCCGCGACCGCGAGGAGATGGCCCGGTGAAGATCCGCAGGGGGCCACTGGCAGGCCGACGGGGTACGGCAACCTACCCGTCCGGTACGGAAACCGGCCCGAAGGGCAGTCCGGCTGTGCGCCGCACCGGCCAGCGGGGCGAAGCGCCCCCAACGCTCGCCCATAACCTTGGACCTCGCCGTGGCATCGCCGCCTGTCCGCGCCTGGAGACCGGTGTGGACTCGGCGTAATCTCCCGGACGGGGTGGGCGCCGGATCGTGATATCCAGTCCGTCTGGTCCATCCAGGGCCGGTTTCGTCCATCGGCTCCAGAGCACCCCTCGAGCACCCAACCGTCCACAATAGACATGAAAATGACTCTGATCCGCGGAGAAACGCCAGGTCAGAGCCTTGATCACGGGTGCGCCGCCAGGGACTCGAACCCCGAACCCGCGGATTAAGAGGACGAAACTGCTAATACCGGACAGCGACTTGCGGTACCGTTCGGTGCCGTTTTTTGTTGCTCTGCAACGGCTGTCGCAGCCCGCCACTGCCCGGTGGTGCCACCCAGCGTCATCCGGTACCGGAACTGCCGAGCACACATCGATCCCACATCGGCCACGTCACCCGTTGCGTCGACGACCACTGTCGGTAATGCCGTGCGGCTGGCGGTGCGGTCCGGGCGTGGGTCAGCGTTCCCCAGGCCGGCGCGCGTAGTGGACGACGAATCACGAGGCAGCCCTTGCAGCGAGCCCCGCGTGGAAGCGCAGGAGATCCGCTCGGTGCGCACCGAGGATTGGGCGGCCGCGCTCGATCAACTGGTCCAGCTCGACAGCCTGGTCCGGGCGCGGGCCACGGTAGGAGGTCGCGGCCTCACGATCCACCCAGGCGGCGATGTCGGCGCGGGCGGTGGCCCTCAGCCGGGCATCCGGGTCGTCGACCAGCTGCAGGTTGGTGGCCAGGCGCTGCCAGGTGTCCCCGGAGGTCGACAGTCGGTATCCGGCGAACCGCACGTGCGGTGGGTTATCCGGCCCCAGCAACTTGTGGAGCTGGTCCGGATCCAGGTCGCCTACGTGCGGGCGAAGTGTCATAACCGTTTGGGTGCGGCTCTTCTGAAGGTGCCTACTGTGTTGGGATGACACCGCCGAGGTAGCGGCTGTTGTGGATGAGTTGTTGTTCTTGGGTGAGGTGCCAGGTCCAGTACTGGTCGAAATCGCCGTTACTGATCAGGGCGC
>WNFV01002728.1_pt1 | contig 40861 bp, 38 predicted proteins | sample 5400101 | NCBI WGS metagenome assembly WNFV01 (sample SAMN13153361, study PRJNA577476) | soil metagenome | isolation source: 115 cm soil or saprolite under grassland replicate 1 | place: USA:California | collected 2016-06-15 | reverse complement strand
TCCGGCGATCGATTCGGCAACCGGGTCAGTCACGGTTCGGTACGCGGTGGCCCTCCGCCCGGGGGAAGGCGCCCGTCCGGTCGGCGTGCTCGAGGGCGTCTACCAACTCGACCGCGTCGGGTGGCTGCTGACCGGGATCGAGCTCGGCGACAGCGCCTACCTGCAGCTCGTGGACCGGCGCCGGAACCTCCTGTACGGCCCGGCCCAGTCGGAGCTGCGCGACGTCCCGCAGGACAGCGCGCTCCACGATCCCGACGGACCGGCGCGGGCCATCCTGCCAACCGCCCGCGGTCCGGAGCTCGTGGTGTCGGTGCCCGCGCCGCGGGGCCGCTTCCCGGCGAACGAGGCGCACTACTGGGTGCTCTTCCGCGAACCCACGACCGTCGCCTACGCCACCGCCCGGGCGGTGCGGCGCTCCGTGTGGCTGGGCGCCCTCGCCGCCTTCGTCTTGGCCGCGCTGCTCGTCCTGTGGTTCGGCCGCTGGCTCAATGTCCGCATCGCGGCGCCGGTGCGCAGAGCGGGTGACGTCGCGGCCCGCATCGCGGGCGGGGACCTCACGGTCGGGCGCGTTGCGGTCGAGACCCATGCCTACGAGATCGGCGAGTTGCTGTCGTCGGTAGGGACGATGGTCGCGGCCCTGCGGAAGCTCGTTGGGGCGATCCGGACGGCAGCGGACGAGGCGGCGGCGATGGCGACCGAGATCTCGGCCTCGACGGAGGAGATGAGCGCGTCGACGGAGGAGATGTCGGCGACCTGCCAGGACTTGAGCAAGCGGGCGGCCGAGCAGGCCGAGCTGGTGCGCGCCGCAGCGGACGACGCGGCGAAGATCCTGCAGATCGCGACCATTCTCGCCGCCGGCTCCGAGGACTCGGTGCGGCGCAACACCGCCGTTTCCGACGTGGCGCGCCGCAACAAGGACGTGCTCGATCAGAGCACCGCGCAGCTCGCGAAGCTCGTCGAAGAGGTGCACCGCGGCGCCGCGGAAGCCGAGGCGCTGGCCCGGGCGGCGGCCGACATTCAGAAGTTCGTGACCCAGGCCAAAGCCGTGGCGACCCAGACGAACATGCTGGCCCTGAACGCGGCGATCGAGGCCGCGCGGGCCGGTCCCCAGGGCCGCGGCTTCGCCGTGGTCGCGGACGAGGTGCGGAAACTCGCGTCGGTCGCCGCCGCCGCCGCGACCGACACCGCGGACACGGTGCGGGGCGTGCTGGCGCGGGTGCAGGCGACGCGCGACCGCCTGGCCCAGCTCGCCGAAGGCGCGGCCGCCGCTCGCGAGGCGGCGCAGACCGCCGGCCAGGGCCTGTCCACGGTGGCGGCGGAGGCCCAGGCCAACGACGTGTGGAGTCGCGAGATCGCGAACATGGCGGGGGAGATGCGGACGTTGGTGGAGGAGATCAGCGCCCGGCTCGCGGCGGTGGCGCAGGGCACCGAGAACCTGCTCGCCTCGGCCGAGGAGATCGCGGCGTCGAGCGAAGAGCAGAGCGCGTCGACCGAAGAGATCGCCTCGTCCGCGAACCAGCTCGCCGAGGCGTCCGACCGGCTCACGGGCGCCGTGAAGTCGTTCCGGCTGCTGGCCGACGAGGCGCCCCCGCCCGAGCGGCAGGCGGCGGACTAGCTAGTCCCCGAAGTGCGCCAGCCGGACCTGCTGGATCTCCGGCACCCGCGCCAGCTCGTCCAGCACCCCGTTCGTGAGCGCCTGATCGACCGTGATGGCCGCCAGGGCGTCGTGCCCCGGCATGTCGAGCCGCGCCTGGTGGTAGGCCCCGATGTTGATCCCCGCCCCGCCCAGCAGCGTGCCCACGCGTCCGATCACCCCCGGCACGTCGCGGTTCCGGATCACGAGCATCCAGCCTTCCGGCGCCACGTCGACGTGGTAGTCGTCGATCCGGATCACGCGCCCGTGGCTGTTGCCGACGAGCGCACCCGCCACGCGCGCGCGGCCGCGCGGCGTTTCGAGCGACACGCCGACGGTGGTCTCGAACCCCGGCTCCGGAGCGCCCGTCCGGCGGGCGTGGCGGATGCCCCGCTCCTCGGCGATCAGCAGCGCGTTGACGAGGCTCACCGGCTCCACGTTCATCGCCGAGAGCAGGCCCTCGACCGCGGCCATCAGCACCGGCCGCGGCGCTGCCTCGTCCCGGCCGCCGTAGTCCACCTCGACGGACGAGACCGGCCCGTCCACGAGCGCGAGCGCGAGCCGCCCGAGGCGGCGCGACAGATCCAGCAGCGGTCCGAGGCGGCGCAGCAGGTCACCGGAGATGCCGGGGACGTTGATCGCGAACGACAGGTCGCCCGACAGCAGCGCGTCGCGCACCGCGCCGCAGATCTCGATGCTGACGCGCTGCTGCGCTTCGGCGGTGGAAGCGGCGAGGTGGGGCGTGAGGATGACGCGCTCGAGCTTGCGCAGCGGCGCGTCGGCCGGCAGCGGCTCCACGGCGAACACGTCGATCGCCGCGCCGCCGATGCGCTTGTCGCGGACCGCGTCGGCGAGCGCGGCGTCGTCCACCAGCTCGCCCCGCGCCGTGTTCACCAGCACGGCCGTCGGCTTCATCAGCTTGAGCCGCTCCGCGTTGATCAGGTGGTGCGTCTGCTCGGTGTGAGCGACGTGCAGCGTCACCACGTCGGCCTGGCGCAACAGCTGCTCGAGCGGCAGCAACCGCACCTGCAGCTCGGCCGCGCGCTCGGGCGACAAGTACGGATCGTGGCCCACCACCTGCATCCCGAAGGCGCGGGCCAGCTGGGCGACGTGCCCGCCGATCCGGCCCAGGCCCACCACCCCCATCGTCTTGCCGCGGAGCTCCGTGCCCTCGAACCGCTTCCGGTCCCACTCGCCGCGGCGCATCGCCTCCGCGGCCCAGGGGATGTGCCGCACCAGGGCGAGCAGCAGGCCCATCGCGTGCTCGGCGGCACTGACCGTATTCGCGCCCGGCGCGTTCATCACCGCGATGCCCCGCCGCGTGGCCGCGTGCACGTCGATGTTGTCGACCCCGGTGCCGGCGCGCGCGATCACGCGCAGCTGCGGCGCCCGCGTGAGCAGGTCCGCCGTCACCCGGGTCTCGCTGCGCACGATGAGCGCCTCCGCGCCGGCGAGGGCCCGCTCCAACTCGTCGCGCGGCCGGCCGGCGCAGTTCGCCACCTCGAGCTCCGAGGCCGCGGCAGGAGCTCCTCCAGCGCCCCGACGGTGTGGTCCCCCATGTGACCGATCCGGATGGTCGAGTCCTTCAGGGGGCCGTACCCCGCGCCGATCGTCCAGCCCGCGTCCTTGAGCCCGCTGACGATGCGCTTCGCGCTCGCACCGTCCGGCAGCTTGAGGCAGGAGACGGTCCAGCTGCGCCGCCCCTCGCGCGGCAGATAGGCGACGCCGCGCTGCTCGCTCCACTCCTCCACGCGCCGCCGCATCGCGTCGTGACGGCGCCAGCGCGCCTCCACGCCCCCCTCGCCGTCGATCCGGCCAAGCTGGGCTTCGAGGGCGAAGAGGAGCGAGATCGCGGGCGTGTTGGTCGGCTGGTGCTTGGCCGTCGCTTCGATGAAGCTCACGAGGTCGAAGTACAGCCCTCGACCCGGCAGCGTCCTCGCCCGCTCGAGCATCCGCTCGGACGCGACGCCCAGCGCGAGCCCCGGCGGAAGCGCCAGCGCCTTCTGCGAGCCCGTCAGCGCGAAGTCGAGCCCCCAGCGGTCCGTTTCGACGGGGGAGCCGGCGAGCGACGTCACGGCGTCCACGAGCAGCAGCACGTCGTCGAACTCGCGCACCACCGCCGCGAGGGCTTCGACGTCCTGCAGGACGCCGGTGGACGTCTCCGAGTGCACCAGCGTGACGGCGTCGACGGGGGTGCGCCGCAACGCGTCGCGCAGCATGTCGGGCTCGACGGCGCACCCCAGCGGCACGTCGAGCCGGACGCCGTCCTTGCCGCAGGCCCGCACCAGCTTCGCGAAGCGCTCGCTGAACGAGCCGTTCACGAGGGACAGCGCGCGGTGTCGCACGCCGTTCCGCACCGCCAGCTCCATGAAGCCGGTGGCGGACGCGGTGCCGACGAGCACGGTGCGGGTGGTGCGGAACAGCCGGCCGAGCCGGGGCTCGATCCCGGCGAGGAGCTGCTCCATCGCGCTCGAGCGGTGCCCGATCATCGGCCGCTGCATCGCGGCCAGCACGTCGGGGTGGACGTCGGTGGGACCGGGCAGAAAAAACCGCCCGAACGCGGGCGGCGCGGAGGGGTGCGGCGGGGTCATGCCGTGGCGCGGGCGAGCGCTTCGACGAGCCCCTCCTCCACGACTTCCTTCGTCTTGATCAGGCGGACGCCCTCGTCCCCCCAGTCCTTGAGCAACTGCGCCGAGACGTCCTTGTCGATGCCCTTCACCGCGTCGGTCACCACGAACAGCCGGGCGTGCGGGAGCCGCTCGAGCAACCCCTCGACCGCCGCCTTGTCGCACACGTCCGTCGCGACCCCGTACAGCACGATGTCCTCGGGCGCGAGCACCTCCAGCACGGCCGTCACGTTCTCGTTCGTGAAGACGTCGAACCGGTGCTTGTGGAACAGGACGTCCCCGCGGTGCGCGCGCACGCGGTCGCCCAGGGCCCGAGCGTCCGCCCGGGCAGGCTCGATCACCAGCGGATCGCGGAGCGCCGTCTCGGGAATTTTCCGCTGGCCGGGCGTGCCGCGCATGCAGTGCGGCGGGAAGGTACTCTGCCAGTCGGGCGCGTCGGAGATCTCGGGATGGCCCGCGACGTGGTCGTCGGCGCTCGCCACGATCCGGATGCCGTGGTCGTGCGCGTAATCGGTGAGCCGCTTGAGATTCGGGATGATCTGCTCGGCGTCCGGCACATACAGCTTGCCGTCGGCGTGCATGAAGTCGTACTGGGTGTCCACGTCCCAGAAGATGACCCGGGCCATAACCCTTCCTTGCGAGGTGCCGGCGTCCGGGAATCTCTTCGGGAAGAGAGGAGTGTGTCAACAGGGAGACGCCGAGTCGCCGAGACGCCAAGTGGATATAAGGCGGGAGCGATGAGGATAACCCTACCGACTCGCCCCTCAGATCCACTCAGCGTCTTGACGACTCGGCGTCTCCCTCGCCGTCTATAGCCTCAACACTACTGCGATCTCATCGCAGCAATTCTGTCTTGGACACCGCGCGCAATCCGCCCACACCTTGAGCGGGAAGTGCTCCCGCTCGGCGGCCACGAAGCCGAGCTTCTGGAAGAACGTGGGCTTGCGGGTGAGGGCGAGCACCTCGGCGAGGCCGTGGGCGCGCGCCTCCGCCACGAGCTGCTCGAGCATGGCGCGGCCGACCCCCGTGCCCCGCCCACCCCCGGTGCCTCGGCGACGACGTACTCCTTGATGTGGCGACAGAGGTCGTAGTTGCTGCGCGGCAGCAGGTCGCCGGTGGCGACGTACGGAGCCATGAGACGCTCGAGGTCCGGGACGTCGGCGAGCACGGCGGGCCGCACGACCGGCGCGGACGCCTCCCGCACGACGGCGAGCGGCAGCGCGCTCACGCCAGCACCTCCTCGAGGATCGCGACGCCGCGCTCGAGCTCTTCCCGCGTGATCACGAGCGGCGGGACGAGCCGGATCACGTCCGGTCCCGCCGTCGCCACGAGCAGTCCGCGCTCGCGCGCGGCGGCCACGAACGGGGCGGCGGGCTCCCTCAGCTCGAGACCCCACATCAGCCCGCGGCCCCGCGCCTCACCCACGCGCGCCCGGCGCGCCGCCAGTTCCGCCAGGCGCGACGCGAGCCACTCCCCCTTCCCGCGGACGTCCGCGAGGAAGCCGGGCTCGGCGACCGCGCGCACGACGGCGAGGGCGACGCTCGCAACGAGCGGGCCGCCCCCGAACGTGGTCGCGTGATCGCCCGGCTTCAGGGCCGCGGCGATCGTGTCCGTCACGAGCACGGCTCCCATCGGCAGGCCGCCGGCGAGCGGCTTGGCGAGCGTCAGCATATCCGGGACGACCCCCGCCTGTTCGTAGGCGAACAGGGTCCCGGTGCGCCCCAGCCCGCACTGCACCTCGTCGAAGATGAGGGCGACCCCGCGGCCGTCGCACAGCTCGCGCACGAAGGCGAGCCACTCCGGATCCACGAGGCGCACGCCCCCCTCGCCCTGCACCGGCTCGACGATGACGGCGGCAGTGCGGGAAGCCGAGATGGCGTGGTCCACCGCCGCCCAGTCCTCCCGCGGCACGATGCGCACACCGGGGACGAGGGGCTCGAACGCTTTCTTGAAGTCGGGCCGGTCGGTGGCGGCGAGCGTCGCGAACAGGCGACCATGGAACGCGCCCGTGAACGCGACGATCTCGGGCTTGCCGGACCACTTGCGCGCGAACTTGAACGCGGCCTCGTTCGCCTCGGCGCCCGAGTTACAGAAGAACACGCGGTCCGCGAACGACCGGCTGACGAGCTCCTCGGCGAGCTTCTCGCCCGGCTCCGTGCGGTACAGGTTGGAGACGTGGATGAGCCCGCTGCCGAGCGCCTGCTCGACGGCGCCGCGGACGACCGGATGGTTGTAGCCGAGCGCATTGACGGCGATCCCGGCCACGAAGTCGAGGTAGCGGGTCCCGTCGTCGGCGATCAGCTCGACGCCGTCCCCTCCCACGAACAGGGGGCCGACGCGCGCATACACGCCGAGCAGCGCCTGCGTGGACGTCGCGGTGGTCACGCCGGTTGAGCGGCGGTCGAGAGGATACGAGTGCCCGCCGAGGGATGCCCGAGCAGGTGCAGGTCGCCGATCCGCGCCGCGCGGGCGCCGGCGCGGAGGGCCGCCGCCGCCGCCCGGAGCTTGGCCGCCATCCCGCCCGTGGCGGCGCCCAGCTCGATCAGCGTTTCGACATCCCCGGCCTCGAGCGCCGGCTGCACCGTCCCGTCCAGCTGCACGCCGGGTACGTCGGAGACGAACAGCAGCTCGGCGGCGTGGAGCGCGCCGGCGATCGCGGCGGCCGCGGCGTCGGCGTTGACGTTGAACGGCAGGCCCCCCCGGCCCCCTTCGGAGCCCGGCGCCATCGGCGCGATCACCGGCGTGAAGCCCGCGAGCAGCAGGCTCATGAGCAGCGCCGCGCGGACCTCCGCGATCTCCCCCACGTGACCCAGGCCGCCGGCGGTGGGCCGGGCCGTGAGCAGGCCGCCGTCCACGCCGGACAGGCCGATGGCGTCGAGCTGCGCCGCGCGCAGGGCTGAGACCACCAGGCGGTTCACCGGCCCCGCGAGCGCCATCTCGACCGCCTCGGCCACGGCGGGCGTCGTGACCCGCACGCCGTCGCGCTTTTCGACCGGCAGATCGAGCCGCTGCGACAGGGCGCTCACCGCCCGGCCGCCGCCGTGCACGACCACGACCGGCTCGAGCGGCTTGAGCGCCCGGCCACAGGCGGCCAGCCAGTCGGGACGGTCGAGCTCGTTCCCGCCGACCTTCACGACGCGGACGTTCAGCATGATTCCCACCCTGAAGGGTGGGCTCGGCGATGCACTGTCCTTAAGGACAGCGACGTGCCGAGCCCAGGCTTCAGCCTGGGAATCACGAGCGACTGCGCCCTCCTCACTCCGGTCTTCAGCATACAAGCCCCGCCGTCTCCGGCAGTCCCAGCATCACGTTCATGTTCTGGATCGCCTGGCCGGCGGCGCCTTTCACGAGATTGTCGATCGCGGCGATGACCGTGAGGCGCGGCCGGCGCACGTTCGCCACGGCCGCGACGCCCAGCGCCACGCGGTTACGGTAGACCACGTCCTTGAGCGACGGCAGCGTTCCGTGCATCACCGCGACACACGGCTCGTCGGCGTACACGGTGTCGTAGAGCCCCTCCGCCGTCGCCTGGTCGAGGACGCGGCTGAGCGGCACGTGGATCGTCTCGAGGATCCCGCGCTTCACGGGCAAGAGATGCGGGGTGAACACGACGTCGCCGCCGAAGCCGCCCTCCCGCGCCAGCGTCGCCCGGAGCTCGGGGAGGTGGCGGTGCTCGTTGCCCACGGCATAGGCGCGGAAGTCTTCCGCGACCTCGCCGAACAGCAGCTCCCGCTTGGGGTTCCGGCCCGCGCCGGTGACGCCCGAGGCGGCATCGATCACGATCTCGCGCTCCGGATCGATCAGGCCGCGCTGCGCGAGCGGGATCAGCGCGAGCAGCGCCGCAGTGGGATAACAGCCGGGGTTCGCCACCAGCTCGGCACCCGCCACGCGCGGCCGGGTCACCTCGGTGAGCCCGTACACCGCCTCCGGCGAGAGCCGCAGGTCCGCCGACAGATCCACCGCCCGTTTGCCGGCGGCCCGCGCCTCGCGGACGTAGCGCCCGGACACCCCGTGGGGCAGGGCCGACAGCACGACCTCGACGCGGCCGAGCGGCGCGTCGTCCGCCTTCACCAGGCGCCGGCCCTCGACCAGCTCGCCCGCGGCGGACTCGGCCGTCGCGAAGACGAGCGAGGCCCCCGGATGCCCGGCGAGGAGCCGCAACAACTCCTGCCCGACATAGCCGGAGGCCCCGAAAACGCCCACGGGCACCGGTGCATTAATATTCATTGCTCCGGAAAAATATGCAGCCTCGCGCGGAGTGCAAGGGCGGGCTAGGCTACCCCCCGCCCCGACCCGCTCGGAGACTCCCGGTGAAACGCTCGCTCGTGACGGTTCTGCTGCTGCTCGCCCCCACGGCGCGGCTCCGCGCCCAGACACCCGCCCCCGCCCCCCCCGCCCCCCGACTCCTGACCCTGGACGATCTGTTCCGGATGCGCGACGTCCGCGACGCGCAGCTGTCCCCGGACGGCGCCTGGGTCGCCTACACCGTCTCGACGCCGGACACGGCCGAAGACAGGACCGACAGCGACGTGTGGATGACAAGCTGGGACGGCTCCCGCAGCGTGCGCCTCACTAACTCGAAGCAGGGAGAGCAGACGCCGCGCTGGAGCCCGGACGGGCGCTTCCTCGCCTTTCTCTCCAGCCGCGAGGACGAGCACACCCAGCTGTGGCTGCTCGACCGCCTCGGCGGCGAGGGCCGGAAGGTCACGACGTTCCCGGGAGACGTGGACGACTACGTCTGGGCGCCGGACGGGAAACGGGTGGCGCTCGTAGTCGAGGACGGGGATACGGCGAAGCCCAAGACGCCGCGCCCCATCGTGGTGGACCGCTTCCAGTTCAAGCAGGACGAGGAAGGGTATCTCGGCAAGCGGAGGCGCCATCTCTACCTGCTCGACGTCGGGACCGGGGCGGCGACGATCCTCACCCCCGGCGAGTACGACGAGCTGCTCCCCGTCTGGTCCCCGGACGGCCGGTCGCTCGCGTTCGTGAGCAAGCGGCGGCCCGACTTCGACCGGGACAACAACTGGGACCTGTACGTGATCGAGGCCACGGCCGGTGCCGCCTCGCGCCAGCTCACGAGCTTCGCCGGCCCGGACAACGATCCCGACTACGAGAGCCGGCCGGCGTGGAGCCCCGACGGCCGCTCGATCGCCTATCTGCAGGGAGGTCCGCTCAGGCTCATCTACTACGCGGTGCAGAAGCTCGCCGTGGTTCCCGCGGCGGTCGGGGGGGGCGGGGGGGGCGGGGGGGGCGCGCCGCAGATCCTGACGGCGGCCCTCGACCGCGACGTCTCCGATCCCGTCTGGGCGGCGGACGGCGCGTCGATCTACGTCCGGCTGGAAGACGACCGGGCGGTGCAGCTCGCGCGCGTCCCGGCCGCGGGCGGCGCGGTGGAGCGCCTCGTCTCGGGTCCACGGGTGGTGAGCGCCTTCTCGACCGGGCCAGACGGCAAGATCGCCGTCCTCGCCGCCACCCCGCAGGCGCCGCCCGAGGTGTTCGCCGTGGCGGGCGACTCGCTGCGCCCGCTATCGCGCCAGAACGAGACCTGGCTCGCTCAGCTCAGGCTCGCGCGTGTGGAGGCGGTCGGCTTCAAGAGTCGCGACGGCACGCCGGTCAACGGCTTCGTGGTGAAGCCCCCCGAATACCGCGCCGAGACACGCTCCCCCGCGCTGCTGCGCATCCACGGCGGCCCCGTCTCCCAGTTCGACTACGGCTTCGACTTCGCGTTCCAGCTGTTCGCGGCGCGCGGCTACGTCGTCGTGGCCGCCAACCCCCGCGGCAGCTCGGGTCGGGGCGAGCGGTACTCGACCGCGATCTACGCGGACTGGGGGAACAAGGACGCCCAGGACGTGCTGGCAGCCGTCGATTACGCGGTGGCGCAGGGACTCGCCGACCCGGCCAGGCTGGGGGTCGGCGGCTGGAGCTACGGCGGGATCCTCACGAACTACGTGATCGCGCAGGACCGGCGCTTCAAGGCCGCCGTGAGCGGGGCGGGCATCTCCAACGTCCTCGCGGGGTACGGCACCGACCAGTACGTCCGGGAATACGAAGCCGAGCTGGGGCGGCCGTGGCAGACCACGGCGACGTGGATGAAGCTGTCGTTCCCGTTCCTGCACGCCGACCGGATCACGACGCCGACGTTGTTTCTGGGCGGCGACCAGGACTTCAACGTGCCGCTGCTCAACTCGGAGCAGATGTACCAGGCGCTGCGGAGCCTCGGCGTCGAGACGCAGCTCGTCATCTATCCGGGCCAGCACCACGGCATCAGCAAGCCCAGCTACAAGCGGGACCGGCTCGAGCGGTACCTGGCGTGGTACGACAGGCACCTGAAGCCGTGAGTCATTCTACGCGTTCCAGGCGCGGGTTCGGCCGGTAGGACCGTCCGACCTTCGCCAGCGGCTTGCCCTCCACGCGCACCACGTCGGCGGTGAAGTCGAAGCGGCCCTGGAAGAGGCTCGAGCCGATGCCGTACATGTCCACCGGCACGTCCAGCTCCTCGAACTGCCGGATCTTCTCGACGTTGAACCCGCCCGACACGACGATCTTCACGTGGGTGAACCCCTCCCGGTCGAGCGCCCGCCGCACGTTCCATACGAGCTGCGGATTCACCCCGGTGGGCTTGAAGGTGCCCATCTGGGGAATGACCGACTTGTCCACCAGCGTCTCCGACGTATCGAGCCGCACGCCGTAGAGCCGCTCGCCCAGCGCGCGCGCCACCGCCAGCGCGGTCGCCACGCAGTCGTTCTCGAAGTCGACGAGGGTGATGAGGCGCACGCTCGGGTCCATGAGCTCGGCGAACTTCTGCGAAGCGAGCACGGTATTCCCGCCGTACGCGGCGATCAGCGCATGCGGCACGGTGCCGATGCCCTCCGAGCCCCACCACGACGCCTGGGCGTCGGTCGAGACGCCGATCGCGCCCGCGATGTGGGCCGCGTAGCCGTCGCCGGTCTGGACGAGCCAGTGGTCGTGCCGGGCCGGGAAGAACATCACCTGCTTCGGCTTCGCAGCTTCCACCACGCGCCGGGTGTTGGTCCCCACCTTGGTGCGGCGGGCGAGGACGCCGAGGTAGAGCGTCTCCAGGTGAGCGAACGCGTCGTACGGGCCCTCGATCAACAGCGCCGTCTCCCACGGCTCGATCTCGTCGCCGTCGTACAGCGCGTACACCTGGAGCTCGTCCCACTCCATGCTGCACAGCTTGAGGATCGCGATCGCCTCGTCGCTGCCCCCGAGGAAGGCGTGCGCCTTGCCGAACACCTGCATCGTCACGCAGGGACGGTGCTTGTCCTTGAGCAGCAGCTCGCGGGCCCGGACGAAGTACTTGTCCGAGTAGTATCCCTCCCGCATGCGTTCGACGGGGAGGTGGAAGATCGAGGGGTCGAGGCGCGGCTTGCGCGGCATCGGTGGAAGATATCGCTCAGCGCGCGGCGGGCCAGGCGAAGGTCGCCACGAGCGTGTCGCCTCCGCTCAGCGCCATCGCCCGGGCGATGTTGTCGAGCCGGCCGCAGCGGACGCGGGCCGGCGCTGCCGAGGTGGGAACGACGACGCGCAGGCACACGACTTCCGCGTTCACGGCGAGGGCGCTGTCGCGCCCGGTGCGGGGCGGATCGGGCCGCTCGAGCGTCACGTCGAACTCGGACCGCTCGCGGCCGAGGGCGAACCGGACCCGCCGACCGGGGGTCTCGGGGACGAGGTCGAGCGCCTGGCGACTGCTGGCCGTGTCGCCGCGCACGAGCGACAGGCGGACGGTCACCCGCCGCGGGGGCACGACCGCCTCGGCGGTGAACGCCACGGCGCTGTCCAGCACGGTCAGCTCCTCGCCGGGCCGCGTCTCGCCCGCCGCGAACTCGCGGCTCACCGTGACCTCGACCCAGAGCGCGTGGCGCTGAGCGGTCCCCGCCGCGCCGAACGGGTTGAGGCGCGCCGTCCCCCCCCACGCCATGCGGGTCCAGCGCCGATAACCGTCCTCCTCCCAGAGCGGCAGGCCCCGGCGGGAGCGGCCGGCCTGGCGGCGGCTGAAGAACACCGCCGCGAGATTCACGGTGTCCGGCTCGGGGAGCGTGCCGAGCAATCCGTGGAGCTCGCCGGCGGCGGTCCGGAGCGACAGGCGCAACGCCGTCTCGGGGGGCCCGGCGACCGCGCCCGTCGCCACGAGCCGCGTGGCGGACCCGGCGCGCTCCACCACGCGCAGGCGGTAGGTCACCCGGTAGCTCGGCGCCTGCGCCGCCGCGGCGACGATCGCCGCGGCGATCACCAGGCTACTGCGCCACGAACGTCGCACGGCTCGCCTCGAGAGAGCCGGGCCCCGGCCCGCCCCACCGCTGGTGCACGAGCCAGCCGGCTGCCGCGCCAGCGGCGAGACTGATCGCCATCCAGAGCGCGAGCGTGCGGCCCCGGAGGCGCGGGCGGGGCACGGTGCGGGCGTGGGGATCGCCCGCCGAGCGAGCGAACGCCACCCGCATCTCGAGGTGGCTCACCCGCGCCTCGGCGCAGTGGCGGCACGCAGCCAGATGGCGCGCGAGCGCCGCGCGCTCGGGAAGGCTGAGCTCGCCGTCCAGCTCCAGATCGATCCGCTGCACCCACTCCTCGTGCATCAGGGCAGCTCCTCCCGCACGCGGTACCGGAGCACGCGCCGCTGCATCCAGCGCACCGCGAACGCGTCCGCCAGCGACCGGAACATGCGGTTCCACATGCCGTACTTCGTCTTCCCGAAGCGGCGCGGCCGGTGGCGCACCGGCACCTCCGTCACGCTCCCGCCCTGTAGCTTGATGAGGGTGGGCAGGAAGCGGTGCAGCCCGTTGAAGAGCGGCAGGGCGCGCACCGCGTCCGCACGGAACGCCTTGAGCGAACAGCCGGTGTCGCGGATCGTTTCCCGGTTCAAACGGTTGCGCACGCCGTTGGCGATGCGACTCTGGAGCCGCTTCCACCCGCTGTCGTGCCGGTGCGTCCGGTATCCGACGACTGCCGCCGCGCCGTGCCGGTCCAACTCCGCCACGAGCGCGGGGATGTCGGCAGGGTCGTTCTGCAGGTCGGCGTCCAGCGTCACGATCACCCGACCACGCGCGGCCTGGAACCCGGCGGCGAAGGCGGCGGTTTGCCCGGCGTTCGCCGCGAACGCGACGATGTGCAGCTCCGGGTGGTCGCGCTTGAGCGCCTTCAACACGTCGAGCGACCCGTCGGTCGACCCGTCGTCCACGGCGACGATCTCATAGCTCGGCCCGGCCCCCCCGGCCCCCCCGGCCTCCCGTCCCGGCCCTCCGAGCGCGGCGCCGATCTCCTCGACCAGGAGCGGCAGGCTCTCGCGCTCGTTGTACACCGGGACGACGAGCGAGAGCTCAATCGAGCGGCGGGGGCGGGGGCGGGGGCCGGAAGGAGGGCCGGACATACTGGAGCTCGGGGGCGTCGGGGTACTGGGCCTCGAGGCGGGTGAGCAGCGCGTCGGCCTTCGCCGCGTCGCGCTCGTGGGTGCGATAGATCTCGGCCAGGCGGATGCCCGCGAGGACCGCCCGGTGGGAAGGCGGCGGCGGGTCGGCCGCGAGCAGCCGCTCGAGCGTGGCGGTCTCGAGGTCGATCGTGATGCGGGTGCCCTCCGGCATCGCCCCGCCGGCCAACTGGCCCGCGAGGAAGCGGCCGAACGGCTCGACAACGGCGCCCAGGAGCGCGTCCAAGAAACCGTAGGCGCTCCACAGCAGCAGCACCAGGGCGACGAGCTTCCATTCGATGCGCCCGGAGGCGACGAACAGCGCCACCAGCGCGACGCCCGCGACCACCGCCGCCGCGGCCAGGAGGCCGCGGAACACGGCGCGCGGGCCCGGAGGATCTTCGAGGTTCACGGTCGGAACGTTAGGGGACCCCGTCGGGCGGAGCAAGTTGACAGACTCCACCCGGCGGCGTAAACCTACGCACCGTCACCGCGCACCGGAGTTTCCAGCGTGTCCGTCCTGTCCCGTCGAGAGTTCCTCGCGTCGAGTGCCGCCGGGCTGGCGGCGTCGAGCGCGGCCGATATCCCCTTCCCCATGCGCCCGCCGCGGCCGCTTCCGTCCCCGAGCCGCTGGGCGGCGAAGCCCATCGTCGTGGCGAGCGCGAACGGGCTGCGCGCGGTCCAGAGGGCGTTCGATCTCCTCATGCAGGGGGCGGACACGCTAGACGCCGTCATCGAGGGCGTGAAGATCCAGGAGCTCGATCCGAACGACGATTCCGTCGGCTACGGCGGGCTGCCGAACGCCGAGGGCGTGGTGCAGCTCGATGCCTCGTGCATGCACGGGCCGACCAAGCGCGCCGGCGCGGTAGGTGCGCTCGAGGGGATCAAGACGCCGTCCGAGGTGGCGAAGCTCGTGCTCAAGTACACGAACCACATCTTTCTCGTGGGCGAAGGCGCGAAGCGGTTCGCGCTGCAGTACGGCTTCAAGGAGGAGGACCTCCTCACCGAGCACGCGCGAGAGGTGTGGCTGCGCTGGCGGGCGAACCTGAACCCGGGCGACGATTACCTCGACGCGCCCGAAGGGGAGCGCATGACGGCGCGGCCGACGGGGACGATCAACTGCGACGCCGTGACCCCGCAGGGCGACGTGTCGTCGGTGACGACGACGAGCGGGCTCGCCTTCAAGATCCCCGGCCGCGTGGGCGACAGCCCGATCATCGGCGCCGGCCAATACACCGACAACGACGTGGGCGCCGCCGGGTCCACCGGCCGTGGGGAGTCCAACATTAAGGTATGCGGCGGGTTCCTCACCGTGGAGCACCTGCGCCGGGGGATGAAGCCCGCCGACGCCTGCCTCGAGACGCTGAAGCGTGTGGTGCAGACGACCGAGCCGCGGCTGCTCGACGAGCGGGGCCGGCCCAAGTTCGGCCTCCAGTTCTACGCCGTGAACAAGCGCGGTGAATTCGGCGCCGCGTCGCTCTATCCCGGTCGCTTCGCCGCGCACGACGGCACCGAAGCGAGGCTCAGGGATACGGCGTATCTCTACGAGCGCCCCGCTGCGAGCCGCTAGCGCGGCGCTCGCGCTGCTCGCGGCCGTCGCCCCGGTGGGAGCGGGGGGAGCGCTCGCCGCGCAGCGCTACTGGCGCCACAACCTCTATCCCTACCCCTCCTACAGCGTGAGCGACGGGCTGTGGGGGGCGTTCCACTACGGTCGCTACAGCCCCGTGGGGTTCCTCGAGCGCCCGGAGCCGAACCTCGCGTCCGTCGGCTTCGATGCCGGCGCCGGCACGCAGGGCAGTTGGACCGCGAGCGTCGACGCCCAGGCTCCGGCGTGGTGGGACGGCTGGCGCGCCGCGTTCACGGTCGGCGCCGCACGCGACAACCGCCTCGGCTACTACGGGCTCGGCAACGACACGCCCTACTCGCCGGACAGCGTCGATCGGGTGGGCGCCTACTTCTACAAGGTGAGCCGCACCCGCGTCACGGCGCGCGCCACCGTGCAGCGGCGGCTGGTGGGGCCGGTCCGCGTCCTCGCGGGCGCCACGCTCGAGCGCACCGACTTCCGGACGCTCCCCGGGCCGAGCGTGTTCAGCCGTGATCTCGCCGCGGGCGCCGTCGATCCGGGCACGGTGCCCTTCACCGACAAGGTCGCGCGGGTCGGCGTGATCGTCGACACCCGGGACAACGAGCTCGATCCGCACTCCGGGCTGTTCGTCGAAGCGCTGTTCGCGAGCGGGACGGGGTACACCCGCACGACCGCGAATGCGCGGGTGCAGGTGCATCCGCTCGAGAAACTGATCCTGGCCGCGCGGCTCGCCGCCGAGGGGATGGGCGGCACGCCGCCCCTCGCGGCGCAGCAGAGGATGGAATCGAGCGACCGGCCGTTCGGGGCGGTGGGCGGCTACCGCTCGCTACGCGGCTACTACGACGGCCGGTTCACGGGACGGGGCAAGCTGATCGGCGGGCTCGAGGCGCGCTACGCGCTGCTGTGGGCGCCCAGCGTGCTCGAGCTCAAGCTCGTGGCATTCTACGACGCGGCGCGGGTCTTCGGGCCGGGAGCGGCGGTGCGGCTCACCACCACCGGACTGCACCGCGCGGGCGGCGGCGAGCTCGCGCTCCGCTTCCTCCGCAACACGCTCCTCGTGCTCGGCTACGGCCGCGGCAGCGAGGGCGGGCAGCTGCTGTTCGGCACCACCTGGAGCTACTGAGCACGGCGGCCCGGGGCTCCCGGAGCGACTGCGTATTTTTGTCGCGCAGGGAGCCCCGGGCCGCCGCGCTCAGATCTCCCGTATCTCGACCCCTCGCTTCGCGAGCTCCGCGACGTACTCCCCGAACGGCACTGCCTCGTCCGGCGTGCGGACGCCCTTGACGCCGATGCGCCCGTCCGCCTGCATGCGGCCGGTGATGGCCAGCGAGTAGCCGGTGGTCCGCATCATCGCGCTGATCCCGTGCGCCTCGTCGTAGTAGTCGAGCAGCTGCCACGCGGCGCGCCGCCCGTCGCGCCCGCGCGCTTCGACCCGCAGCGCCACGAGGTCGCGTCCCTCGGGCTTGTTGAGCTTGGGCGACACGATCGCGATGAAGGCGTCGCGCGGGACGATCTCCTTCCCCTTCACCTTCACCGGCGCGAGGTCGAGGAGCCCGAGCTCGCGGATCGGCCGCATGACGGCCACGTGCCCCGGGTAGCGGAGCGTCTTGTACTCCATCGTGCGGACCTTCCCCTCGTAGGCCCACGGCAGCGTCGAGATGCCGCCGCCGGTGTGGAACGCCTCGAGCTCGCCCACCGGCGGCGGGAAGGCGACGGACTCGAGCTCCGAGAGCGCGTCCACGCGCGCGGGCTTGCCCCCGCGCAGCACCCACGACGGCGTCGTGTAGTAGTCGAGCGCGCCCTCGAGCGAGTATACGATCTGATAGTTGAGCGGCGGTTCGGGGTGCTGCGGCAGCCCGCCGACGTAGATCTTCACCGAGTCCGCGTCGCCGACCCGCCGGATCCCCTCGGCCGCGAGGATGTTCACCATCCCGGGCGCCAGGCCGCAGTCGGGGATCACCGAGACCTCCCGTCGCCGCGCGTCCTCGTCGAGCTTGCGCTGCTGGAACACGATCTCGGTGTTGCCGCCCAGATCGGCGCAGGGCACGCCGGCGTCCACGGCGGCGCGGGACACCTCGAGGTTGAAGTAGTAGGGGGCGGCGTTCATGACCGCCTCGTGGCCGCCGATCGCGTCGCGCAACGCGGCGCCGTCCTGCACGTCCAGCTTGAGCAGCACGAGGCGCTTGCCGACGTGCGGCTTCAGGAAGGCGGGGATGCGGTCGGGCTTCAAGTCGGCGATCGTGACCCGCTCCACCCCGGGCTGCTGCAACAAGTCGTACGCGCAGGCGGACCCTTGCAGGCCCGCCCCCAAGACCAGCATGCGCATCGCGCAAGAACCTCCGAAGAAAACCGGCCGCCCCGTGGGTGAGGTCGGAGGGGTCCCGCGGAGCGACTGCGTCGTTTTGTCGTGAAGCGGGACCCCTCCGGCCGAACCCGCGCACGGCGCCGGCCGAGCCGCCCGGTTAGATTCGCGCCCGATGACCCAGGCCGACCTCACCCGCCAGCGCCTCGTGCGCGCGGCGCTCGAGCTGTTCACCGCGCAGGGCTATCACGACACCACCACGCCCCAGATCTCGAAGAAAGCGGGCGTGGCGGAAGGCACGATCTACCGCCACTTCGACGGCAAGCAGCACCTGCTGAACGAGCTGTACCGCGCCGGGGCGCGCTGGGCGGCGAAGCTCGTGAAGGAAGCAGACGCCCTGAAGGTGGGACCGCGCGAGAAGCTCGCCGAGCTGGCGCGCGGCCTCGTCGCGGGCGCGGCGCACGAGCCGGCCGTCGCCCGGCTGTTCTTCATCCAGCGGCACGGAGAGCTGCTGGACGAGGAGAGCCGCAAGACGGCGCGCGATTTCCGGTTGGGCCTGGAGAGTCTCGTGGCCCAGGGCAAGGCGGACGGCTCGGTGAAGGCCGGCGCAGCGGAGGTCTGGGCCGCAGTGTGGCTGAGCGTGATCACGCTCGTGATCGACCGGGTGTCGAGCCGCGAGTGGCCCGAGACGCACGCCGGGGTGCCGCTGGCGCTGGACGCTGCGTGGGACGCGATCGCGGCGGCGAGCGGGCGCTGATGCCGCCGGGGTCTCGCGGAGCGACTGCGTATTTTTGTCGTGGAGCGAGACCCCGGCGGCGTCAGCCCCGGCGTAGCTCGAACAGCTCGATCTCCGGCGGCACGAACACGCGGATCGGCACGCCTACGACGCCGATGCCCCGGCTCACGTACAACTGGCTGTTCCCGCGCTGGAAATGGCCCATCACGTACTTGGTGATCAGGCGTCCCGCCGACCACCCCAGGACGGGGAGGTAGAACTGGCCGCCGTGGATGTGTCCCGCGAGGGTGAGCGGGATGCCCCGCGGCGCCGCCGCGTCCCACGCGCCGGGGCGGTGCGCGAGGAGGATCTTGAACGCCTCCGGAGGCGCCGCGCGCAGCGCGGCGTCGACGTCGGCGGGCTGGGGGTCGTCCGCCTTCCAGTTCCGCGGATCGTCGATGCCGAGCAGCGCGAGCGTCGCGCCCCCGCGCTCGATCACGTGGCAGCCGTTCCGCACGAACACCTGCCCGGCGTCGCGGCATCCCCGGACCACCTCGCCCTCGCCCGTATAGTAGTCGTGATTGCCGAGTACCGTCACGACGCCGAGCGGGGCGCGTAGCTCCCGAAAGGCGCGCACGTACGGCGGGATGTACGACTGGGAGATGTCGATCATATCCCCCGTCTGCAGGATCAACTCGGGGCGGAGCGCGTTCGCAAGGGCCACGACCTCTTGCATCTTGTCGGCTTCGAGGTGGATGCCCGCGTGCAGGTCGGAGAGGTGGAGCACGCGCAGCCCGTCGAGGCCGGGCGGAAGGTCGGGGAAGCGCAACGTGCGCCGCGTGACCTCCGGGAGACGATAGGCGCTCCAGATGCCGTAGCCGGAGACGGCCGCGCCGGCGGCCGCGTAGGTGTAGGTCGCGCGCGCCAGGAACTGGCGACGGGTCAGTTGGACCGTCGGAACGTCGGAAAATTCAAAGCTGACCAGCCGGTCGGTCCTTCCAACCTTCCAGCGTTCCAGCCGTCCTACCAGCCAGAGGATCCCCTTCAGCGCCAAGTACGCCGCCACCATCCCGCAGAACACCCACCCCAACAGCTGCCACGCGATGAACGGGCCGGTGAACGGCACCCAGCTCACGCCCCACACCGTGTCGAAGAGCACGCGATGCGCCACGGCGAGCCACGGCAGGTTGAAGACGACGAACACGGCGGCGAGGCCGGCGCGCACGCGGCGCGCCTGGCGCGGGCGCGTCGGGTCGGGGAGGCGCTCGCGCAGGTACAGATAGATCAGCGCCTGCGGCGCCATGAAGAGAAGCAGATAGATTAGGCGCGTGGCCACTCGCTCACTCGTCCTCGCCGGTCTGCTGGTGGCGCCCGTGGTGCCGCTCGCCGCCCAGCAGCTCACCGCCGCGGAGCGCGTCGAGGCGGTGGCCATCGTGTGGGCGGAGGCCCGCTACAATTTCGCCTACTGGGAGCGCGTCCGGGCCGACTGGGACTCCGCCCTGGCGGCCAACCTGCGGCTCGCGGCCCAGCCCCAGCCCGATCTCCTCTTCTATCGCCGGCTGCGCCGGCTGCTCGCGGTGCTGGGCGACGGCCAGGCCGCCGTCGTCCCGCCCCCGAACCTCCGTTCGCGGATCGCGCGGCCGCCGCTCCTCGTGGCGAGCGTCGAGCGCCGGCCGTTCATCCTCGACTACGCCGAGAACGATGAGATGCGCGTCGCGCGCCCCGAGCGCCTCGCGGAGATCCTCGCGATCCAGGGCATCGCCGCCGAAGCGTGGATCCGTGACTCGGTGCTGCCGGAGATCGCCGCCGCCACACCGGCCGATCGCTGGCAGCGCGCGGTAGCGTGGATGCTCCAGGGGGAGAAGGGCACCACGCTGCATCTCCTGCTGCGCCTCCCGGGCGGCGATCAGCGCGGCATCAGCGTGACCCGCAGCGTGTCGCTCAACGACCGCTGGCCGCTCGACCCACCCCCTTTCGCGGTCGACACGCTCCCGGGCGGCGTGGTGGTGGCGCACCTCAACTCGTTCGCGGACGAGGACGTCGTGCGACGGTTCGACCGCGCCTTTCCGGACTTCTCCGGCGTCCAGGGGGTGGTGGTGGATCTGCGCCGCGCGGCGGGTGGCGCCACCCCGCTCGGCTACCGGATTCTCGCGCGACTCGCGGCGCGGGCATTCCCGGCCACGCGCTGGAAAACCCCCGAGTACCGCGCCGTGTTCCGGGCGTGGAACGAGCCCGACTCCGCCATGACCTGGTACGCGCCGCCGCCCGACACCGTTCGGCCGCGCGCCGATCAGCCGCCCTACGGTGGCCCGATCGTGGTGCTGGCGTCGAGCGCCACGGCGGGCGCGGCGGAGGATTTCCTCGCGGCGTTTCGCGCCATGGGACGCGGCGCGATCATCGGCGAGCCGTCGTCCGGGAGCCCGGGGGACGCGGCGGCCTTCGCGCTCCCGAAGAGCTGGACGGTGCAGTTCGCCGTGACGCATCACGTGGCTCCGGACGGCGCCGAGTTCGCGGGCGCGGGAGTGAAACCGGACGTCGCCGTCGCGGCCACCGTGAGCGACGTGCTGGCAGGGACGGATCCGGCGCTGGAGCGGGCGCGGGAGTACTTGAAGGCCGGTAGAGGGCGGTAAAGGGCTACCGCCCCAGACTCTCCTTCAGGAACCGCACCACGTCCCGCCACGCGCTGTCCGCCACCTCCGGCTTCTCGCGGGTGCGCAGGAAGCCGTGTCCCACGCCCGGGTAGATCGTGTAGCGGTAATCCTTGTGGTAGGTTCGGATCGTGGCCGCCAGATCGGGGAGCCCGCTGTTGATACGGGCGTCGTTTTCGGCGTAGACGCCCAGACCTCGGGCTCGCAGCCGCGCGATCGCCAGCGCATCCGGCCCCGGCCCGTAGCAGACCACGAACGCGCGCAGCGACGGGTTGTTCGTCGCGTAGCGGAAGCTCTGGCCTCCCCCCCAACAGAACCCGATCACGCCCACCCGCTCGGGCCGCACGGCCTTGAGCCGCTTCACGTATGCGACGGTCGCGTCCAGGTCCCGCGTGACGGTATCGGGCTCGAGCCCGGCGATGAGCTTGCGCGCCGAGTCCGGCGAGGGAGGCGTGCCGCCGCGGCGCGACAGCAGATCGGGCGCGATGGCGACGAAGCCGTCCCGGGCCAGCTGCTCGGTGGTCTGCCGGATGAAGTCCGACAGGCCGAAGATTTCGTGGATCACCACCACCGCCGGCGCCCGGTCGCTGCGCTCGGGATAGGCGAGGTAGGCGGTGATGGTGTCCTTGCCGGAGAGAAACTTGACGTACTCGGTGTGAATGTCGGTCGTCAGGCGGTGAGACGGATAGGCGGCTAGTGATACCGCTGCCATGACCCCCGCCGCCGCGATGGACCCCCGAACCGCCCAACCGCCTAACCGCCTAGCGTCCATGGCTCTCCTCCCGTGCATAGACTCCCACCAGCGCCGACTCCCCCGGCGGCATCTTCGCCCGGCTCGCGAGGGCCTCCTCCGCCGCCCGCTCCACCTGCGCGGTCACCTCCGCCTCGATTTCCTCGAGCCGTGCGGGTGGCACGCCCTGCACCTTCAGGTCTTCCTCGTACAGCCCGATCGGGTCGCGCTTCCCCCACGCCTTGAACAGCTCGTCGGGAAACGTGTCCCGCGCCTCGCGCTCGTCGTGGGTCGCATGGCCGCCCATGCGAAACGTCTCCGCGACGAGCAGTGCGGGTCCCTCGCCGCGGCGGCAGCGGTCGGCCGCGAGCCGCGTCGCCGCGTACGCGTCGAGCACGTTGTTGCCGTCGAACTCGGCGCCCCAGACGCCGTAGCTCGCCGCCCAATCGCGGAACTGGCCGGGCAGGTGATGCTGCTCGAGCCGCGTGCCGAGCGCGACCTGGTTGTTCTGGAGGATGAAGATCGCGGGGAGCTGCTGCGCGGCGGCGAAGTTGGTCCCCTCGTGCGCGGCCGCGGTCTTGGTCGAGCCGTCGCCCACCCAGGTGACGGCGACACGGGGCTGCCTGTTCATTTTGAACGTCAACGCCACGCCGGCGATCACGGGCACCATGTCGCCCACGTGCGAGATCGGCTGCAGCACGCCGTGCGCGAAGGCGCCGACGTGGAGGTCGCGCCCGCGCGACGGCGAGTCGTCGGTCGCCAGGTAGGCACGCAACAGGTCGGCAACGGACATCCCCAGCTCGCAGCACGCGGCCGCGTTGCGGATCATCGGCGCCACGATGTCGCGGCCGCGCTCGAGCGCGTGGACCGGGCCGACGGTGGTCGCTTCCTCGCCGGTGCCGAGCCAGGCCTTGGAGAGCACGCCCGTGCGGACCCAGCGCTTGAGCTGGATGTCGTGGAGCCGCGCGCGCAGCAGGCCGGCGTACAACGCGAGCTGCGCGTCCCGGGAGAGCCGTGCGACGACGGCGGCCCGCTCGGGGTCCCGCTCGACGGTCGCCCGAAACTGGCGCACGAGCGCCGGCTCGGGCTTCCAGTCAACGTACTCCGGGGGATCGAACGCGGGAAAACGCTTCACGGAGATCCTACTTGAGCTTCTCCTTGATCTTGGAGAGGAACCCGCCTTCCGCGGACCCGGTGAGCGCCTCGGCGAACTCGAGCGCCGTGGTGTAGCGGCGATCGGGGTTCGATTCCAGCGCCCGCGCGAGCGCCTTGTCGAGGCCGGGCGGGAGGTCGGGCCGGAGCTGCCGCAGGGCCATCGGCTGGCCCCGCAGCCGGGCGATCATCATCTCCTGGGCGTTGCGCCCCTGGAACGGCAGCTTCCCGGTGAACATCTCGAACGCCACGATGCCGAGCGCGTAGAGGTCCGAGCGCGCGTCGAGCTGCTTGCCGCGGATCTGCTCGGGGCTCATGAACTCGGGGGTCCCGAGGATGATTCCCGTCGCCGTGAGCTTGGCGATCGACGGGTCGGCGCGACGCTCCTTCGCGAGCCCGAAGTCCATCACCACGGCCCGCTCGACGCCGCCGTCGTCGAGGACGAGCATGATGTTCTCGGGCTTCAGGTCCCGGTGCACGATCTGCAGCTCGTGGGCGTGGTGCAGCCCGGCGCACACCTGGCGCAGCAGGTCGATCCCCGTGGCGGCGTCCATCGGCCCGCCTTTCACTTCGCGGTCCGAGAGCAACTCGCCCTTGAGGAAGGGCATCACGAGATAGATGAGCCCGTCCTCGGACTCCCCCAGTCGCATGATGCGGCACACGTTGGGATGGTCGAGCCGCATCGCCAGGCCCGCCTCGCGCCGCAGCCGCTCCACCGAGCTCCGGTCGGTCGCGAGCTTGGGGGAGAGCACTTTGATGGCCACCTCGTGCGCGGTCGCGACCTCCCGCGCGAGGTAGACATAGGACATCCCGCCCTCGCCCAGCTTCTTGAGCACCTGGTAGCGCGCGTCGAGCAGCTGGCCCGAGAGGCTGGCGGCACGGTCCAGGCCCTTGGACGGCGCGGGCGGCGTGCGCACCGCCGTGTCGCCCCCCGAAGAGACCGCGGGGGCGGGGGAGGAGGGGGGCTTCGCCTGCACCTCGACGAGCATGTTCCCGTCGCGGGGGCAGAAGCGGGCGGTGTCGGCGTACACCGTCCCGCACTTGGGGCAGCGGCGCTCGCTCATTGACGCACCAAGTTGCGCCCCTCGTTCTTCGCGCGATAGAGGGCCTGATCCGCCAGTGCCACGAAGGTGTCGGCGCCGGTGACGCGGTCGTCGGGAAAGGAGGCGAGGCCGATGGAGATCGTGAGGTTGAGCGGGTCTTCGCCCGGATCGGCGAAGTCGTGGTGCATGACGCGCCGCCGCAGCCGCTCCGCGAAGATCGCCGCGCCGTGCAAGGCCGTCTCGGGCATCACCACCACGAACTCCTCCCCGCCGTAGCGGGCGATCAAGTCCACCGAGCGCGCCTCCCGGCGCAGGGTCTCGCCGACCTGGCGCAGCACCGAGTCGCCCGCGATGTGGCCGCGCGTGTCGTTCACCAGCTTGAAGCGGTCGATGTCCGCGAGCAGGATGGTGAGCGCCAGGTTGTAGCGGCGGGCCCGATCCAGCTCCGCCTCGAGCTCCTCGGAGAGGGCGCGGCGGTTCAAGCAGCCGGTGAGCGCGTCGGTGGCGGCGAGCTTCTCGAGCCGCTTCTTGTCCGACACGGCGGTCTCGAAGTCGTACGCCTTCTCGATCGCCGCGACGGCGGTGCGGATCACGGTTTCCGCGAACTGGGCGTCGGCGCGGGTGAGCGGGGGATCTTCCCCGGCCGTGCGGAGGAAGAACACGCCGAGCTGCTGGTCCTTCATCGAGAACGGCAGCGCCACCGCCGACCGCGTGGGCACGGTGATCCGCTCGCGCTGCCAGCGCACCCGCTCCTCGGCGTAGAGGGGATCCGATGCGACGTCCTCGACCAGCACGGGCCGGCCGCCCGTCAGGGCGCGCTGGATCTCCGGGTAACGCACGAGCTCGATCTGGAGGTTGCGGAGCATCGGGTTCTCGTAGGCCGCGACCACGACGCCGAGCTGGTCCCCCGGCTTCGCCAGCACCATCGAGCACTTGGAGATCTGGAGCACGCGGGCGACGCGCCGCACCAGGATGTGATAGATCTCGTCCGGCTTGAGCGAGTCGGTGACCTCGTGGAGGATGTCCACGATGGCGGCGCGGCTCTGCGCCTCGTCGCGGGCGCGCGTGAGCTCCTTGGCGGAGCGGATGTGCGCCTGGACGCGCGCCAGCAGCTCGCGCACGCGGAACGGCTTGGGGATGAAGTCCGCGGCCCCCAGGCCGAGCGACTTGACCGTGGCCTCCTCGGGCGGCATGGAGGAGATCATCAGCACGGGCAGGTCGCGGAAGCGGTCGTCGGCCTTCATCTTCGCCAGGAGCTGCAGCCCGTCGACCTTCGGCATCATGATGTCGAGGAGGAGCAGGTTGGGCCGCTCCGCCTCGAGCTTCCCGATCAGCCCCTCGCCCCCGGGGGCGGTGACGACCTCGTACCCGTTCTCCTTGAGGATCCAGGTGAGCGTGCGGACCAGCGACTGGTCGTCGTCGGCGACGAGAATCTTCCCGCCGGTGCTCTCGGCCATCGTATGTTCAGTCCTCGAGGAGCGCGGGATCGACGTTGCCGCCGCTCACGACCAGCACCGTCGGCGCCACGGGGTGCACGGCGCCGCATCGCACCGCCGCGGTGGTCGCGGCGCCGGACGGCTCGACCGCCAGCCGGCACTCGCGCCACAGAAAATGTACCGCTTCGCGCAGGGCGTCGTCGTCCACCAGAACGACGCCCGCGAGGCGCGCGCGCTCCGCCGCGAGGTGCGCGAACGGCGTGCCGCCGACGCCGAGCGTGATCAGCCCGTCGGCGATGCTGGCGGTGCGATCGAGCCGCACCGGCCGGCCCGCCTCCAGCGAGCGCGTGAGCTTGGGCGCCCCCGCGGGCTCGACCCCCCACACGGTGGCACGGCTTCCCGCCGCCGCGAGCCCGGTCACCACGCCGGCGATCAGCCCACCCCCGCCCACCGGCACGACCACCGTCCGTACGTCGGGCAGTTGCTCCGCGATCTCGAGTCCCACGGTCGCCTGGCCCGCGACGATGTCGGGATGGTCGAACGGGGGCACCACCGCGAGGCCCTCCCGCGCGGCGATCTCTTCCGCCTCGCGTTGCCGGTCCTCGGAGGTCCGCCCCGCGAACACGACCTCGCCGCCCCACCGCTTCACCCCCGCGACCTTCACGGCGGGCGCCGTCTCGGGCATGACCACCACGGCCCGGGTGCCGACGAGCTGGGCCGCATAGGCGACCGCCTGCCCGTGGTTGCCGCTGGAGTAGGTGATCACCCCGCGCTTGCGCGCGGGATCAGGCAGGCGTCTGATCGCGTTGTATGCCCCGCGCAGCTTGAACGCACCCGTAGGCTGGAGGTTTTCGAGCTTCAGGTAGGCGTCCAGCGGCGCGACGTAGCGGAGCGGCGTGCGCACCGCCACGCCGGCGAGCCCCGCGGCCGCCTCCCGCACGTCCTCGGCGCCGACCACGCTACTTCTTCTTCGCCTTGGCCGGAGCCTTCTTGGCCTTGGCGGGCGCACGCGCGGCCGCGTCGTCATCCGCCTCACCCGCGCCGTTCTCGCCGTCGTCCTCCTTCACGACCCGCGCGACGTCGACCAGGAGATCACCGGGCGTGAGATTCATCACCTTGACCCCCTGCGTGTTGCGCCCGGAGATCCGGATGCCCTCGACCGGCACGCGGATCATGATCCCCTTTTTCGTGATCATCATGAGCTCGTCGTCGGAGAGCACCTCCTTGAGCGCCACGATGTCGCCGGTCTTGTCGGTGCGCTTCAGCGTGATGATGCCGCGGCCGCCGCGATGCTGGACGCGGTACTCGTCGAGCTCGGAGCGCTTGCCCATGCCCTTCTCGGTGACGGTGAGGAGCGTGGACTTGCGGCGCACGACCACCATGTCGATCACCTGGTCCTTCTTGTCGAGCTCGATCCCCTTCACACCAGTGGCCGTGCGGCCCATGTCGCGCACGTCCTTCTCGTGGAACCGGATGCTCATGCCGTGGTGCGTGGCGAGCACAATGTCGTTCCGGCCGTCCGTCACCTGAACGTCGATCAGCTCGTCGCCCTTTTCGATGTTGATGGCGCGGATGCCGACCGAGCGCGGGTTGCCGAACTCCGAGAGCCTCGTCTTCTTCACCACGCCCTGTTTGGTGGCGAACAGGAGGTACTGGTCCTCGGAGAACTCGCGCACCGGCACCAGCGAGGCGAGACGCTCGTCGGGCTTCATGGCGATGCAGCTCAGGATCGGTTTGCCGCGCGCGGCGCGCGCCGCCTGCGGGACCTCGTGCACCTTGAGCCAGTAGCACTGGCCCTGCTGCGTGAAGAACATCACGTAGTCGTGGGTGGACGCGATGAACAAGTGCTCGACCCAGTCGTCTTCCTTGGTGTGGGTGGAGATCACGCCCCGGCCGCCGCGCCGCTGGCGCCGGTAGGTCGACACGGGCAGCCGCTTGATGTAGCCCGCGTGGGACACGGTGATCACCATGTCCTCTTCGGCGATCAGGTCCTCGATCGAGAACTCGCCCTGGTCGGCGACGATCTCGGTGCGCCGCTCGTCGCCGAAGCCGTGCGCCAGCTCGGAGAGCTCCTCCTTGAGGATCTTCAAGCGCCGCGGCTTCGACGCGAGGATCTCCTTGCACTCCTTGATGAACTTGCGGACGTCCTTGAGCTCGTCCTCGAGCTTGGTGATCTCGAGGGCGGTGAGCCGGGCGAGCCGCATGTTGAGGATTTCCGCTGACTGCTTCTCGGACAGCTTGAAGCGCTTGCGCAGCGCCGCGTCCGCCGTAGGGGTGTCCTTCGACTTGCGGATGATCTTCACGACCTCGTCGATGTTGTCGACGGCGATCTTCAGGCCTTCGAGGATGTGCTCGCGGTCCTGCGCGCGCTTCAGCTCGAACTCGGTCCGGCGGGTGATGACGGTGTGGCGGTGCTCGATGAAGTGTTCGAGCAGCTCCTTCAGGTTCATCTCCTTCGGCGCGCCGTCCACCAGGGCCAGCATGATGGCGCCGAAGGTCACCTGCATCTGGGTGTGCATGTAGAGCTGGTTCAGGACCACCATCGGCACGGCGTCCCGCTTCAGCTCGATCACAAACCTGATGCCGTCCTTGTCCGACTCGTTCCGGACTCCGGCGATGCCTTCGAGCTTCTTTCCCGTCACCAGATCGACGATCTGCTCTTGGACGCGCTCCGGACTCACCTGGTAGGGGAACTCCGTCACGACGATCTGCTGCTTGCCGGTCGACTCGATCTCCTCCACGCTGGCGCGCGCCCGGATCACGATCCGGCCGCGGCCCTTCTCGTAGCACTCCTTGATCCCCTCGCGGCCGTAGATGATCGCGCCGGTCGGGAAGTCAGGGCCCTTGACGAACTTGCGCAGGTCCTTGATCGACGCGCCGGGATGGTCGACCAGGTGATTGATCGCCTCGACCGTTTCGCCGAGGTTGTGCGGCGGGATGTTGGTCGCCATCCCGACGGCGATGCCCGCCGAGCCGTTGACGATGAGGTTGGGCAGCCGCGACGGGAGCACCGTCGGCTCCTGCAACCGGTCGTCGAAGTTGGGCACGAAGTCGACGGTGTTCTTGTCGATGTCCTCCAGCATCGTCATCGCGATGCGGGTGAGGCGGGCTTCGGTGTAGCGGTACGCCGCGGGCGAGTCGCCGTCGACGGAGCCGAAGTTCCCCTGGCCGTCGATCAGCGGGTAGCGCAGGGAGAAGGCCTGCACCATGCGCACCAGCGAGTCGTACACCGCCACGTCGCCGTGCGGGTGGTACTTGCCGAGCACGTCGCCGACGACGGTCGCGCTCTTCTTGTAGGGACGGCCGGGCACGAGTCCCAGCTCGTGCATCGCGTACAGGATCCGGCGGTGCACGGGCTTCAAGCCGTCGCGCACGTCGGGCAGCGCGCGCTGCACGATCACGCTCATCGAGTAGTCGAGGAACGACTCCTTGAGCTCGTCCTCGATGAGGCGCGGCAGGATGCGTTCGCGGGCGTTAGGTGCGGTCATGAAAGCCGGTGTTCAGTGTCAGGTGTCAGGTGCTAGGTGCTGGGTGTCAGCCAAGAGCCTGGGAGGCGGTCTAAGTTCCTAAAAAATAATCACTTAGGCTGGGAAAGGCAACGCGAAAATGGCCGCTAACTGCGGCCGGGGACGGCACTTACGGGGGGGGGTTGATGGTGGGTTGATCGAGCCCCCACACGTTGTCCCCAGGCTGAAGCCTGGGCTCGGCCAACACTGTGCTGAAGCACACCAAGCGAAGCGAATGCAGAGGAGCGAGTGTCCTTCAGGACAGTGCCGGCCGAGCCCATGCTTTGGCATGGGAATACCCGGACGAAGCGAGAGGGTCGTTCGTGTCGACGCACCAACTCTATATCCACCTGGCCTGGACGACGCGAGATCGCCACCCGATGATCGACGTGCCGACGCGCGATTTCCTCGACGAATACTTCCGTCGCACGGCCGCGCGGGAACACGCCGACATCGTCGCCCTGGCAATCCTCCGGACGCACGTCCACATGCTTATCCGCACGATCCCGCGCATCGACTTGCCACGGCTGGTGCAGTTCTTCAAGGGGGGGAGCAGCTACGCGGCCAGCCGCCTGCCCGGCAATATCCTCGGGTTGCGATGGGCGCCTGAATACTCGGCGACGACAGTGGGGCCGCGGCAGCTGGCTGACGTGATTCGGTACATCGAGAGGCAGGCCGAGCATCATCCGGGAGAGGGAGTAGCGGACGAGGTGCGCGTGAGGAAGGGATGACGACGCTTCCCGTGGGGTTCCCAGGCTGAAGCCTGGGCTCGGCAAAACACTGTCCTTAAGGACAGTGCCGGCCGAGCCCAGCCTTCAGGCTGGGAATACAATACCGACCGGAACTCACTCCGCGACCTGGATCGCGATCTTCCCGAGCTGCTCCCCCCGCTCCAGCCGCTCGAACGCCGCCTTCACCTCCGTAAACGGAAACACCCGATCCACAACCGGCCGCAGCTCGCCGCTGCCGAGCACGCGCACGATCTCCCGGTACTCTGCCTCATTCCCCATGGTCGAGCCCAGGATGCTCCACTGATGCCAGAAGAGCCGCCGCAGATCGATGGCCACCCGGGGACCGGTGGTGGCGCCGCAACTCACGAGCCGCCCGCCCCGGCTGAGTGAGCGCGACGACTCCTCCCAGGTAGCCTCTCCCACGTTCTCGATCACGACGTCCGCGCCGCGCTTGGCGGTGAGCGCGCGGACCTCCCGCGACACCTGCTGCGTGCGATGGTTGAGGGTCACGTCCGCTCCCAGCCTACGCGCCTCCTGCAACTTGCCGTCGTGGGACGACGTCACGATCACCTTCGCCCCCCGCAGCTTCGCGACCCGCAGCGCGGCGAGCGAGACCCCGCCGCCGATCCCCCAGATCAACACCGTCTCCCCGGGCTGTACCCGGGCGCGCGTCACGACCATGCGCCAGGCGGTCAGGGTCACGAGCGAGAACGCCGCGGCTTCGCCCCAGCCGAGCGGGGGCGCCAGTGGCGGGATGGTGGCGACATTCTGCTCGGGTACGACGATGTATTCGCACAGTGTCCCTGGCAGGTGCTCGCCGAGCATCCGGTAATTGACGCACAGGGAGTGCTCCCCGGCGCGGCAGTAGTCGCAGCTGTAGTCGGAGATCCCCGGGTTGATCATGACGCCGTCGCCGGGCCGCACCGAGCGCACCTCCGCGCCCACGGCGGCGACGACGCCCGCGCCGTCGGCGCCGACGATGTGCGGGAAGCGATACTCGTGCGGCAGGCCCCGCACGACGAAGAGATCGAGGTGATTCAGCGCCGCCGCGCGCAGCGCGACGCGGACTTCCCGCGGACCCAGGGGGCCCGCGGGGTCGAGGGCGGGGACGTCGGCGAGTTGGAGCTGATCGAGGCCGCCGGTGGCGCGGATCACCCAGGCGCGCATGCCGCGTGGCCCGCCGTTACGGCATGAACGCGGGAGACACCATTTGCTCGGGGCCGGTCGTCGGGATCGGCACGGGCGCGCCGCCGCCGGACCCGACCGGCTGGATGTACACCCGGTAGGTGTTCTTCTGGACCGCCACCACGAGACCGAGGAGATCGCCCGCTGGCGACGCGGCGAAGTCGGCGATCACCAGGTCGGCGGCGGTGAGCGGGGTGACCTTCCCGGTGGCGAGCTCGGCACGCACGACCTGGGTCACGGTGCGACCGCTCACCTTCTGCTCCACCAGGTAGGCGAGCGAGCCGTCGCGCAGGAAGTGCGGGGCGCTCTCCTTCGCCTGCGCGGACTTGGTGAAGTTGCGCTGGTTCGAGCCGTCCCGGGACATCAGCCAGATGTCGTTGTTGCCGTCCCGGCTCGACACGAAGGCGATCGTCTCGCCGTCGGGGGACACGGTCGGCTGCGAGTTGTCCGCAGGCTCCTGGGTCAGCTGGATCGCGTCCGACCCGGTGATCGGCTGCACGAAGATCTGCCGGTGTCCGGTGCGCAGCGAGTGATACACGACGGCCTGCCCGTCCGCCGTGAACGAGGGATCCCCGTCCGCCGCGGGAGAGTTGGTGAGCCGCGCGGCCCCGGTTCCGTCGGCGTCCATCACGTAGACCTCCGCCTGTCCGTCGCGCGCCGAGGTGAAGGCAATGCGGGAGCCGTCCGACGAGAACACGGGCTCGGTGGCGCCGGAGGTGTCGTCCATGATCTTGCGCAGCTGGGCGAGGTTCGAGCGCTCCGCCGAGTAGAGCTGGAAGCGACCGGTGCGCGAGCTGGCGACCAGGATCTCTCCCTGGACGAACACGTCGGTCACTGCGCGCTTGCCGCCCGGCGCCGTGGCGGTGATCCGGGCGTGCCCGTACGCCGCCGCGGACACGGTGCCGTCCTCACCGACGGCCGCGACCTGGGGGTTGTCGGAGGCCCAGGTGACGCCCGTGGCGGGGCCGATCACTACACCCGCTTCGTCGGCGAAGCTCGCCCGCAGCGTGTAGCGCCGGTTCACCGGCAGCCCGACCCGTGTCGCCGAGGCCTTCAGGCCGGCGGCGATCACCCGGATCTGCCACACCACGACGAGCCCCTGGCCCGGGCCCTTCACCGTCAGCGTGGTCTTGCCGGCCTTCTTTCCCGTCAGCAGGCCGGTGGTGGGATCGAAGCTCGCGAGCGAGGAGTCCCCCACGCTCCAGCGCAGCGGCGCCTCGGGGACGACCGTCTTGTCGGCCGCGAGCGCCTGCACCTGGAAGCGCGCCGTCCCTTGGATGGGCAGGGGTACGTCGGCGCGGGACGTGGGGGTGACGGCCAGCGCGTCCACGGTCCTGTGCACCACGATGTCGACGGTCTTGGTCTGGAGCAGCCCCGCGACGGAGAGCGCGGTTCTGCCTGGGGCGACCGCCGTGACGACGCCGGTGAGGCTCACGCGGGCCACGTTGGCGTCGGCCGCCGACCACTGGAGGGCGAGGGGGCTCACCAGCCGGCCGCCCTGGGTCGGCACGACCACGTGCAGCGTGTCCACCTCGCCGGGCGACAGGGCGACCGGGGTCGGCTCGAAGATCGCGATGTCGCTCTGCTGCACGACGACCGGTGCTGTGGCGGTGAGTCCGGCGGTGCTCGTGACCTGCACCGTGCCCTGGCCGGGCGAAAGAGCCACGATCACCCCGTTCTGGTCCACGCTCGCGATGTCGGGCCGGAGCGACTTCCACGCGACGGCGACCGGCGCCGCAGGCGACCCGTCGTCCTTCAGCGCGCGCGGCACCGCGCGGGTGTTTTCCGATGGCAGCAGGTACACCGTGGGCGGCTCGACGCGCAGCACGGCCGCGGGCCCGGTCCCCGCCGACTGGCCCGCGAAGGGATCGGGGGCGGGCGCGCCGCCGGGCTCCGGCGGCCGGGTCGGCGGCTGTCCCCCCGCCCCGCCCGCGCCGGCGCCCCCAGCCCCCCCGGCCCCCCCGGCCCCCCCGGCTCCCCCGGCTCCCCCGGCTCCCGCCGGGGGCGGGCCCACGACCTGCACCGCCGCCTGCCCCTTCCGAGCGCCGACGCGGGCCTCGATGATCGCCACGCCACCCGCCACGCCCGTGACAGTGCCGTTGTTGTCCACCCTGGCGACGGCCACGTTGTTCGACGACCAGATGACGCGTGCGGTGGGGATGACGTTGCCGACACGATCGAACGCGGTCGCGAGCAACCCATTCCGCTCGCCGACCTTGATCGTGACCGACGGCGGGGCGACCTGCACTTCCGCCACGTTCTGCGCCCGCGCCGTCCCGGGGAGAGCGAGCGCGCCGAGTATGAAGCGGTAGCGGGCGACCATAGCGGCGCCAACGTAAGCGGTCGTAAGTGCCGTTGTCAAGCTAACTTGTCACCTCGCCCGCAGGGCGGGCACGACGCGCCGCCGCCCCATGCTGCTCACTTGCGTGGCGGAATTCCGTGGGTAAGCTATAGGCCACGCCCACGGACAAACCCAGCGGAGGAGAGATCATCCGATGCTCGAGCCCACCGATTTCTCGGAGAGCAGTTGGACCGGCCCCGGCATGATGGAGCCGATGTATCCGCCGGCCCCCTCGACGCCTCCCGCTCCGGCGCCGATGAAGCAGGAGCCGATGGGAGCGCCCCGGCCGCGGCCGGCGAAGAAGAAGAGAAAGGCCGCGCGACCGAAGGCGAAGAGGAAGGCGGCGAAGAAGCGGCCCAAAGCCCGGGCGAAGCGGCGTGGGAAAGCGAAACGGAAGAAAGCGGCGCGCAAGCGCCGCCGCTAGAACACCTCGACGTCACACTGCGGGAGCGCCTTTCGGACGGCTCGAGCCATCTCCTCGAGGCGCTCCCGCGGCACGGTTTGCACGCCGGGATCGGCCGGCGGGCGGTCGAGTGAGTACAGTTGTACGGCCTCGGGTTCGGCGCAGGCGAGGAGCGGTAGCCACGCCGCCACGCTCGCGCGGCTCGAGCCGTCCCAGTCGGATCCCCTCGTCACCATCGCCTGGATCGTGTACGGCTTGAGCGCGCGGTACGCCGCGACCAACCGCTCGGCGTCGTAGCACCGGCCGTTCACCCGCTCCATCGGCCCGGGATCGAGCTTCATCATGTGCCTGTCGAGCGCGCGCAGCGCGTCCCGCACCGCGGGCCTGTCCGCGGCGAGCCCGTTCGAGAGGATGCCCACGCGCGAGCGGGGTTGCGTCGGCCATGACGGAAAGTACGTTCCGGCGACCCTGGAACGAAGAGGCTCGCGGTGCGTGCTGCGTCGTGGATCGTAGCGGCGGCGCTGACGGCGTGCGCGGCTCCGCCGGTACCCCTGGGCCAACCCCAGGCGGAGATCGCGGCGCTGCTCGCGCGCAGCGCCGGCGACTGGAACCGCGGTGATCTCGCCGGCTTCATGAGCGACTACGCCCCGGACTCGCAGACGAGCTACCTCTCGGGCGGCCACGTGCAGTACGGGTGGCAGGAGCTGTACGAGCGCTACCGGACCGCCTACTTCGCGCCCGGGCAGGCGCGCGACTCGCTCGCGTTCGAAGAGGTGCGCGTGCGGCCGCTCACGACGGACCTGGCCTACTGCACGGCGCGCTTCAAGCTGCTGCGCGGCGATTCGGTGACCGCGAGCGGCCCGTTCACCCTGATCCTCCAGAAGCGGGGCGACCGGTGGCTCATCCTGCACGACCACACGTCCGCGGACCCCAAGTGACGCATCCCGCATTCCGCATCCCGCTGTTGTTGCTCTGCCTGGCCGCCTGCGCACGCGGCGGAAGCCCCGCGATCGTCCTCGAGGGCGCGACGCTGATCGATGGCTCCGGCGGCGAGCCCGTGACGGACGCCCTCGTCCTGGTGAAGGACGGCCACATCGCGGCCGTCGCGCGTGTGAACGAGCTCGAGCCGCCGCGCGGCGCACAGGTGATCAGCCTGGTCGGCAAGACGATCATCCCCGGGCTGATCGACGCGCACGCCCACGCGGAGCGCTGGGCCGTCGAGCGCTACGTCGCGTGGGGCGTCACGACGGTGCGAGACCTCGGCGCGAGCGGCACCGATTCGTCCATCGCGCTCAAGAACGCCGTGAATCTCGGATCGGTGCTGGGCCCGCGGATGTTCACATCCGGCGCGATGATCGACGGCGTCCCGCCGACCTATCCCACCGCCACGGGCGTGCGGACGCCCGGCGAAGTGAGAAAGGCGGTGGACCTGCGCGCGGTCGCGGGCGTGGACTACCTCAAGATCTACACCAAGCTCACCCCCGACCTGCTGCCGGCCCTCATGGACGAAGCGGCGACGCTGCGATTTCCGGTGGCGGCGCACCTCGGCAAGATCGACGCGCTCACCGCGGCCCGAGCGGGGGTCGCCTCGCTCGAGCACATGGCGGGCGTCGTCGAAGCCGCGGTGCCGAATCCGGCCTTCTACGTCCGTGCGCACGACCAGTTCCTCCGGGGGTGGACCGTCGAGGAGGCAGGGTGGGCCGGGCTCGATTCCGCCGCCGTCGCGCGTGTGGCGCGCGCCCTCGCCGCGACCCGCGTCGCGATCGTGCCGACGCTGGTGCTGCACGAGATGCTGGCACGCCTCGACAACCCCACGCTGCTCTCGCGTCCCGGCATGGAGGACGTGCCGGCGGCCGTCGCCGGCGTGCGCGACGTGCGGGGGCTCTTGCGCCGCGCCGGCTGGCGCGCCGCCGACCTCCAGGCATTCCGGCGCGCGCGCCCGCGCCAGAACCAGTTCGTGCGTGAGTTCAAGCGCGCCGGCGGCCTCATCGCCGCCGGCTCGGACGCGGCGAACCAGCTGCTCGTGCCGGGCCTCTCGCTGCACGAGGAGATGAGCCTGCTCGTGGCCGCGGGGCTGACGCCGCTCGAGGCGATCACCGCCGCCACCCGCAAGGGCGCCGAGCTGTTGCGCGCCGACTCGCTGGGCCGGATCGCCCCGGGGAAGATGGCCGACCTGGTGGTGCTGGACGCGAACCCCGCGGCGGACATCGCCGCCAGCCGCCGGATCGCCTTCGTCATGATCCGCGGACGGTTGATCCGGCCCGATTCGTTACGGAGGACCTGGACCAAATGAAACGACTGGCGGTGCTCCTCTTGGTGGCGTCGTGTGGGACGGGGGACGGGGGACGAGGGACGGGTCCGTACGACCTCATGCTCCGGAACGGCTGGATTGTCGACGGCAGCGGCAATCCCCGCTACAAGGGCGACGTCGCGATCGCGGGAGACCGCATCGCGGCGGTGGGGTTCCTGAACGGCGCCCAGGCGCGCGAGACGGTGGACGTGAGCGGGCTGGTCGTCGCCCCCGGGTTCATCGACATGATGGGGCAGTCCGAGATCAACGTGCTGATCGACAACCGGGTCTTCAGCAAGGTCACGCAGGGCATCACGACCGAGGTGACCGGCGAGGGCGGATCAGTCGCGCCGCTCACCGACAAGGTCGTGGCCGACGATTCCGACGCGATGAAGAAGTGGCACTACCGCGAGGACTGGCGCGACCTGGACGGCTACTTCGCGCAGCTCGCGCGGCAGGGCTCCACCGTGAACATCGCCACCTTCGTGGGCGCGACCCAGGTGCGCCTCGCGGTGGTCGGCAAGGAGAACCGGCGGCCGACGGGGCCCGAGCTGGCGCACATGGCGGCGCTCGTGGACACCCTGATGGAGCAGGGCGCGCTGGGCGTCTGGAGCGCGCTCGAGTACGCGCCGGCGAGCTACTCCACGACCGACGAGCTCATCGCCCTGGCGCGGGCCGCGCGCCGGCACGGCGGCATCTACGCCTCGCACATGCGGAACGAAGGGAGCCGGATCGACGCGGCGCTGGACGAGGTGTTCCGCATCGCGCGCGAGGCGGACATCCCGGCCGAGATCTCGCACTTGAAGCTGGCGGGACGCGGGAGCTGGGGCCGGATGCCCCACGTGCTCGCCCGGATCGACTCCGCCCGGGCCGCGGGGCTCGACGTCACGGCCGACCAGTACCCCTACGTCGCCGCCGCCACGTCGCTCGACGCGACGATCCCCACCTGGGCGGAGAGCGGCGGTTGGGATTCGCTGCTCGTCCGGCTGCGCGATCCCGCGACGCGGGCGCGGATCCGGGCCGAGATGCTGCACCCCGCGGACGGCACGGAGGGATTCTTCAACGAGGCCGGGGGCGGGGCCGGCATCCTCGTCACCGGCGTCTTTCAGGACTCGCTCCGCTCGCTGCAGGGCAAGCGGATCAGCGAGATCGCCGCCCAGCGCGGGCGCGACGCCGTCGAGACGGTCTTCGACATCGTGCTCGCCGAGGGCGGCCACCGCACCGACGCCGTCTATTTCGTGATGAGCGAGCCGGACGTCCAGGAGGGGATGAAAGCCTGGTGGGTGGCGGTGAACACGGACTTCGGCGGCGTGGCCCCGGACGGTCCGTTCGGCTCGCAGTCGGCGCACCCGCGGGCCTACGGGGCCTTCGCCCGGATCCTGGGCCGCTACGCGCGGGACCTGAAGCTGTTCCCGCTCGAGCTCGCCGTCCGCAAGATGACGTCGCTCGCGGCGCAGCGGGTCGGGCTGGCGGACCGCGGCCTGCTCCGGGTCGGGATGGCGGCGGACGTCACCGTGTTCGACCCCGCCACCGTGGCGGACAAGGCGACGTTCGAGCGGCCGCACCAGCCGTCGGTGGGGTTCGCCTACGTGTTCGTGAACGGCCGGAAGGTGCTCGACCACGGGACCCTGACGGCGGCGCGGCCGGGGCGGGGCCTGCGCGGGCGGGGGTACGTGCCCCCGGAGCGGCGCGGCGCGCGGTGACGCTCGGGCGGCTGGTGCTGGCGTGGCTGCCGGTCGCGGTCGAGTTCGCGATCGTCGGCGCGTGGGGGATGCGCTGGGCGCCGTCGCGGCGGGACGCGCTCTGGCGCTCCGTGGAGGCGGCGGCGCTCACGCTCTTCGCCTCGCTCTGGTTCGACTCGCTCGGCCCCGGCGGGTGGTGGTTGCTGTTCGCGCTGGTGGGGTTCCTCGTCGGCGTCCAGCGCGCGTGGCAGGGAGAGCGGCGGATCGAGCCGCGCGGTCTGGCGGTGGACGTCGCGCGCTACCTCCTCGCCGGCGGCATTCTCGCCTGGAGACTCGGATAGAGTATCTTCGGTGGACCCCATGTCTACCGCACCCATGACCGCGATCCGGCTGACGCGCTACTCGCACGGCGCGGGCTGAGCCTGCAAGCTCGGGCAAACCGAGCTGGCGCAGGTCTTGCGCCACGTGCCGATTGCGACGGATCCCCGGATCCTCGTCGACGCCTCGACCCGCGACGACGCCGCCGTCGTTCAGGTGGCGCCCGATCGCGCGATCGTGGCGACGGTGGATTTCTTCACGCCCATCGTGGACGATGCCTACGACTTCGGGCGGATCGCCGCGGCGAACGCGCTCTCCGACATCTACGCGATGGGCGCCACGCCGCTGTTCGCCCTCAACCTCGTCGGCTGGCCGCGCGACAAGCTGCCGTTCGACCTCCTGGGCGAGGTGATGCGCGGCGGCGCCGACGTGGTGCGCGCGGCGGGGGCGTTCGTGCTCGGCGGGCACTCGGTGGACGATCCGGAGCCGAAGTACGGCCTGGTGGCGATCGGCGAGGCGCACCCCGACCGGATCGTGACCAACGCGGGCGCCCGGCCCGGCGACGCGCTCGTCCTCACCAAGGCGATCGGCACCGGCGTGCTGAGCACGGCGCTCAAGCGCGACCTGCTGACCGAGGCGGACCTCGCGCCGGCTGTCGCCGCGATGACGACCCTCAACGCGGGTGCGGCGCGCGCGATGCTCGCCGCCGGGGGCGGCGTGCACGCCGCCACGGACGTCACGGGGTTCGGACTGCTCGGGCACCTGCGCACGCTGCTCGAGGCGAGCGGCGTGGCCGCGGAAGTCCGGGCGGCCGCGGTGCCGGTGCTCCCCGGGGCGCGCGCGGCCGCGGAGCGCGGGGCGATCCCGGGCGGGACGGAGCGCAACCTGGCGAGCCTGGCGGACGCCGTGACCTTCGGAGCCGGCGTGGGCCAGACCGACCGCGTGCTGCTCGCCGACGCACAGACGTCGGGGGGGCTCTTGATCGCCGTCGCGCCGGAGCGTGTCGACGCGCTGGTGGCGGCGCTCACGCGCGAGGGCACGCCGGCGGCCGCCGTGATCGGCCGCGTCGTGGCGGGACCGGCGGGCCGGGTGACCGTCCTCTAGGCGCAGCGGCGATGCCCGCGATTCGCGAGTACACCAGCCTGACCCCGGACGCCCTGGACGCCCTCGAGCGTGCGGTGCGCGAGCGGCGGCGGGTGGCGCTGCGGCGGCGCGGAACCGAGTTTGTCGTGGTGGCCGAGCGGCTCGACACGGTCGAGCGCGACGAAGCGCTCCAGGGGAGGCTGCCGATGACGGGTGAGGTCCTGTCGTTCCCGCTGCGCGAGCTCGAGTTCTTCGCGGTGCTGCCGTAGCCGTGTTCACGCGCCTGTTGGTGGGTCTCGACGGCAGCCCGCGTGCCGACGCGGCGTTCGAGCAGGCCGTGGTGCTGGCCAAGCGGTTCGGCAGCACGCTCATCGTCGCCTACGTCGAGGAGGCCGGGGGAGGCAAGTCCGCCGATGGAGCGGCGATGCTCGACCGCGCGCGGGAGCGCGTGCTCGCGGCGGGGCTCAAGGTAGAGACCGCGGCGCTCGCGGGGGAGCCGGACCTGGAGCTCGCCGAGCTCGCGAAGTCCGCGGACGCCGTGCTGGTCGGCCGCCGCGGCGTCACGACCAAGGGCGCGGCGCTCGGCCCCACGGTCACGTCGCTGATCCGCATCGCCGAGCGCTGCGTGATCGTGTGCGGCGGCATGCCGTCGCCGATGCAGTCGTGCGCCGTCGCCTTCGACGGCCGCGATACGAGCCTCCGGGCGCTCGAGCTCGCGGCGCAGTTCGCGACCGTGGTCGAGGGGACGATCCATGTCATCCACGCGAGCGCCGACCGCGAGGCGGGGCTCAAGGTCGTGGGCGTGGCCGAGGCGACGCTCTCGATGCAGCGGGTCGCGTTCGTCACGCACGTCGAGGCCGGCCAGCCGGGCGAGGTGGTGGCCGGGGTGATCAAGCGGATCCGGTGCGACGCGCTGTTCGCCGGGGCGCACATGAGCCACGAGCCGGGGCGGCCCAGCGCGGTCGTGGTGTCCCACGCGGAGGAGATCCTGCGACACACGGACATCCCCGTCGTCATCCAGCCCTGAGATGCCTGCGGCGGCCCCGATCCGCGTCCTCGTTCACGCCGACGAAAGCTGCCTCGGCAACGACAGCTCCAAGCCGTGCCCGGGCGGCAACGCCGCGCTGATCGAGGCGCCGGCCGGCGACAGCGTGGCGCGCTGGGACTTCTACGAGTACTCTCCCCAAACGACCAACAACAGGATGGCGCTCGCCGGCGCGATCGCCGCGCTCGAGTGGATCCGCCGCCAGTGGCGGCACGCGCGCGTCGTGTACGTCTCCGACTCGCAGTATCTGGTGAAGGGAATGAGCGAATGGGTGAAGGGATGGGAGGCGCGCGGCTGGAAGCGCAAAGGCGGGGTCCTCGAAAACCAGGAGCTGTGGCAGAAGCTGGTCCAGGCCGCGGCCGCGCACGAGGTCACCTGGCGGTGGATCGAAGGCCACGCGGGCCACGCCAAGAACGAGTATGCCAACGACCTGGCGATCCGCGCCGCGGAGCGCCAGGAGCGCTCCAACGGCCTCGTGCCTTCGGGATTCGACGCGTGGCTCGCCGAGCGGCGGGCGCGGGGGGCGTACGTCGGCTACGATCCTGATCGGGAGCTCGATGAGCGTTTTTAAGGACGGCGTCGCCGCCAACACCCATATCCTGAACGTGCTGCCCGACGGCGCGTCCGCGCCGCCCGTGGACCGCATCCCCCTGTACGAGGTGTACATGCGGATGGCCGAGGAGCTCGCGAAGCGCTCCACCTGCGCCCGGCTGCAGGTCGGGACCGTCGTCACCGATCAGCGGCTCGAGAACGTGCTCGCGATCGGCTACAACGGCAACGCGCGCGGGCTGCCGAACAAGTGCGACTCGACGGTGCCCGGGAGCTGCGGCTGCATTCATTCCGAGATGAACGCCCTCGTGAAGGCCCCGGGCAACACGCGCGACAAGGTGGTGTTCATCAGCGCGTCGCCGTGCGTGATGTGCGCCAAGCTGATCATCAACTCGGGCGTGACGCACGTCTTCTACCGGAAGGCCTACCGCGACCCGTC
>WNFV01000889.1_pt1 | contig 40924 bp, 58 predicted proteins | sample 5400101 | NCBI WGS metagenome assembly WNFV01 (sample SAMN13153361, study PRJNA577476) | soil metagenome | isolation source: 115 cm soil or saprolite under grassland replicate 1 | place: USA:California | collected 2016-06-15 | reverse complement strand
TTCGTTGTAGACCTGCCGGTACTCGTTGTCGGCGGCCGCCTGGCGCGCGCTGCGGTCCTGCGCGATCCGGGTGCCCTCCTCCGACAGGTAGAGGTTCTTCTGCTTCTGCGCCTCGCCCTCGGCGACTGCGGCGCGCGCGCGGACGTCGCCCGACTCGGCCAGGTTGTCCAGGTACGCATCGCCGGTCGATGGACGCGGCGCGGCCTCCGGGTACGCGTGCCCGATGTCGCCCTCGCGTCGGGCCTGCTCATGCGCAGCAAGGGCGGCCGCGCCCGCCTGCGTGGTCGCCGGCGGCTCTTGGGCAGGCGCGGTGGGCGGCGCCTGCTCGTTCTCGACGACCGGCACGTCGTGGCCCTGGTGCTGCTCCGGTAGCCCCTCGGGCGTGCCGAACCAGCTGTCGGGCGGCGGCCAGAGCGGAGCGCCCTGCGCATCGTACTGGTAGCCCTGGGACTCCGCCGGCGGCGCCGCCGCGGGCAGGCCCGTGAGGGGATCGACGTCGGGCAGCTGCGGCATGAGCGGTGCGCCCGGTGGCACCGGCGCGATCGGCACCGGGGCGGCGAGCTCGGCCGGCGTCCCGAGCGGGTCGAGCAGGGGCGCGCCCGGAATCGGGCGGTCCTGCGGCAGGCCAGCCATCTACCGCCCCCAGCTCGGCGGCGGCCGGTGCATATAGAGCGCGCCCGTGTGCGTGACCGGCTGCATCGCCGGGCGCGGCGCCGGCCGCTCGCGGTACAGCTCCTCGGGGCGCACCATGAAGTGCTGGCGAGACAGCTCCTCCGGGCGCGCGAAGAGGCTGGCGCTCTGCGGAGCCGGCGCGGGCGCCGCCTTGGCCGTCTGCTTCGTCCGTCCGCCGCCGATCGCGCCCAGGCGCTCCATCAGGGTAGGGAGCTGGTCGAGCGGCACGACGACCTCGGGGCCGTCCTCGCCGATGACCGCGCGGGTCGGCTCCGTGACGACCCCACCCTTGGCCATCATCGTGTAGGGGTTCATCAGCTCGGCGCTGGCGCCGCGCTCGGCGTACGGGGCGAGCGTCGCCCCCATCATCCCGCCGCCGAGCTGGGCGCTGAGCCGCGAGGCCTGCGGCCGCGGGCCCGCCTGGTCGGCGAGGCTCGAGCGGAGCGCGGCGCCTTCCTTCTGCTTGTCCTGGCGGTGCGCCCATGCGCCCGCGATGCCGCCCAGGCCGCGCACCAGGGGATCATCGGACGCCTGGCTCATCTGGATGGCGTAGTCGCGCGCGCTCGTCCGGTCCTTGTCGTCCTTGCCCTCGCCGAGCAGGCGCAGGCTCTCCAGCCCGGTCACGCGGTTCGCGTTCGAGTTCACGAGGCCGGGCAGCTGCGCGAGGGGGATGATGGCCTCCGGCCCTGCCTCGCCCACGACCGCGTCGGTCGGCTCGGTCACCATGCCGCCGTCCGCGAGGAGGAACGGTGCGACCGCGCCGGCGGCGCCCACGACGCGTTCCCAGTTCGCCGGCTGCTGGGGCACGCCAAGGTCCTGCCCGCGACGCATCGTCTGGTTCGACTCGTAGCCCATGTTGCCCTGCTGCCGCATGCCCGCGTTCGCGAGCTCCTGCCCGCGCGTGGCGATCGAGGCCTGGTCGTTGAGCCCGGTCTGCTGCAGCTGGGCCTGCGTGTTGAACTGGTTGTGCTGCAGGTCCTGCCCGCGCGCCTGGCCGGCGACGCCGGCGAGCGCGTTCGCGGCCGCGTTGCGCTCCTGGATCCCGAGCTGGGCCGCCTGCTGCCCGAGGCCCTGGTTCATCTTGCCGATGTTCTGCGCGGCCAGCCGCTGCATCATCGCCGCGTTCTGCGGGTTCGCCGACGCGGCGAGCGAGCGCTGCTGCGCGATGTTCTGGTCGGTCGCGTTGCGGAGCTGCAGCTGGGCCAGCGAATCGGCGCCGCCCATCTGGTTGCGGAGGCGCTCGACGAGCGACGCCTGGTCGCCGCGGAAGCTCGAGTCGGCGGCCTGTGGCGCGGTCCGGTTGCCGTACTGGTCGGCGAGCGCGTTCAGGCGGTTCGTGCGGTCCTCGCCGCCCGGCGTGATGAAGTTCGCCCGGTCGGCTGCTGCGACGTTCGACTTCGGGCCGCCCGAGCTGTCGCCGAGCCAGTCGATGAAGTTGCCAGCGCCCTCGACCGCCCCCTGGCCGAGGTCCGCGAGCTGGTCAGGCGCGCTCTTGATGCCGTCCCACACATCACCGAAGAAGCCCATTAGATGTCCCTTCCCAGCATCGTGCTGCGCAGCCCGAGTTCGAAGGCGAGCTCGACGAGCCTCATGCCCGCGGACGCCACGACGACGTCGGCGCCGTAGACGTCGAGCAGCGCGTCGCGGATGGTGACCTCGATCGACGAGCAGTACTGGCGGCTCACTCGCCATAGCGGCTCGAGGACGCCGGCGCCGGCGATGCTCTGCTCGATGAGGCCAACCGGCGCGCCCTGGTCGTAGGCGACGAAGATGGCCAGGTTGTGCGCGGCGAGCGACTCCCCGGTGAGCGCGACCTGGCGCACCTGCAGGTCCCCCCGCCGCGTGCGCGGCGAGGTCACCCAGCCGAGCGTGATCTCCATCGTGTAGGGGTCGCCGGCGTCGGTCCAGACCGCCGCGTCGTCGTAGACGACCCCCGTGTCGAGCGCCGTGTGCACGTCGTTCCAGCGGCAGGTCGCGCCGTCGCTCCCGTGCGTGAAGACGTACCACTGCTGGTGGTAGTAGTCGTAGACGTGCGTCGTCGCGGCGTACGAGAAGCGCACCTGCTGCAGCGCCGGCACCAGCACCGCGCCCTTGCACGTCCCGGGCGCGCTCAGCTTCTCGAGCGGCGCCCCGACGTAGGCGAGCGTGTAGGCCTGGGTGAGGAGCATCTTGCCCTTCACGCCCTCGAACATCACGCCCATCGGGGTCACGACCACGCTGCGGGCGATCGCGGTGCCGGTGTCCGCGCTGACGAGCTCGGGGGTGAGCCAATCGCCGAACCCGAGGTTGTTCGGCCCGTCGCCGCGCACCCGGTAAATCGCGCTCTTCTTGAAGATGACCAGCGTCTCGTTCAGCACCGCGAGCGCCGTGATGGGGCCGCCAGCGTCCGGCACGACGATGCGCGGCAGGAAGTCCGAGAACTCGAGCACACGCCCGTCCGTGCGGATCTTCGATGGCACCACCGTGTTGGGCAGGTCGGCAATGCCCGCGACGAACACGCGCCCGTTGCCCGCTGCGAGGAGGTAGCCGGTCGGCGGCGCGGTGTTCTCGAGCTCGCCCGTGTCCTGGTAGAAGGTCTCCGATGTCGCGGCGGCCGTGTCGGCCACCGTGTCCACGAAGGTGACCGTGCTCGCGGTCGGGTCGTTGGTGACCTGGCCGATATAGTAGTGGGGCGAGTCGGCCGTCGGGTTGGCGAGCGTCCGATAGACCAGAATCACTGCGTCGCCGCGCGGCGCCAGCATCCGCGTGTGCGCGAGCGTCGGCAGCGTGAAGGTGTGCTGGTTGTTCGTCCCCGTGAGCACCGGGCACGTCTTCACACCCAGATTCGTGCCAAGCACGCGCTGCCCGCGGAGATCGCTCCAGGCGTAGATGAAGTGGTACGCGTAGATGGCGGTCGCCGTGAGGTGCGTTCCTGCGATGGTCGCCTGCGCCGGGTCCGCGACGGAGCCGGTATCCAGGGGCAGCATGATGGCCGCCTCGACGAACGACTCGCCGTCGTACATCTGCAAATAGCCACCGGCCATGTGTAGAGACTCGCCGGCCGCCTCCACGGCTTCGTGGCTGTCCTCGTGGACCATGTCGACGAGCACGCGGCGCAGCCCCAGCACTTGACTCTGAAAACCGACCGACGCCAACGCGCCGGTCAGGTACGGCACGGTCACTCCGAATCTCGTCGCGCCCGCGGCGAGCGATGCCTCGATCCGGGGCAGCGAGACTGGCGTGTTGTAGACCTTGAAGGCGCCCTGAACGTCGAGCGCCTTCGCCACGACCACGCCGTCCTGGCGCATCAGGAACAGCACCCGCGTGGCGGCGTTCGAGGCGCCGCTGTTCGCCACGACCCAGAAGTAGAACTTCGTGTCATCGAGGCCCAGCCTGGGCTTCGAGGCGAGCCAGCTGTGCCGGAGCGTGCCGATCCTCGAGCTGGCCGCGCCCGCCGTCGAGTACTGGGCCTGGTAGACCGTCGGATTCGCGGTGTCGGCGATGGTGTAGACGAGGCGCAGGACGCTGCCGCCGCTGTAGCTGCAGCCCAGATTGCGCACCAGGGTCCCGCCGGGTACGGCGGTGTCCAGCGCTCCGCTCGTAGCGGTCACCGACCAGGCCGTACCGTTGAACGAGCGGTGCAGAGCGTAGACGTCGTTCGGCTGCGTCCCAACCACGTAGGCGATCCCGTGCATGGCGTTGCCGGTGGCCACCGCGACCGAGATGAAACCGTCCACGATGAAGTCCGAGACCGCGGCAGTCGTCGAGGTGTTCACGAGCGCGCCTGACGTATCGACGAAGCCAAAGGAGAGCTGGCTCGCGGTGGTGTCGTTCCAGGCGACAAAGATCCCGTAGGTGGAGTTCGACGCCACGTCGAAGTGCGGCGACGTGGGGCCGATGTCGCCGGTCACCGTGACCGGGGTGGGCTCCATGGTTCCCAGCGAGCTCGAGCTCGTCGCGTCGAGAATGGCCACGCGCAGGTCGGTCAGGTCGGGGTCGTACCAGAACACGTACACCAGGTTCGCCCGCGCCACGCAGCGGACACCGATCACGCGGTCGGCCGAGGCCGTCGTCGTCGCGTAGAGGGTGTAGGCCTTCTTCAGGACCGTGCCGTTCGCGTCGATGACCGTGATTCGGACGGACGACTGCAGGTTCGCGCCGCTGGGCTCCTGCTCGACGTAGGCGTGCACCGTGACGCCGTTGGCGGTCGAGGAGTCGCCCTGCAGGGCCCCGGCCTCGGCCCCGCTCTTCGCGATGTTCTCCGACCGTACCCGCGGCGACTCGACGTCGCCCTTCGCGACCCACTTCGCCTCGGTCTGCGAGTACTCGTAGGCCGCGCCGGGCACGTTCGGGTCACCCATCGTGAAGCCGAGCAGGTTGTTCTTGTACGTGCTCAGCGCCGTGAGGGTTCCCACGGTGGCGCCGCCCTGGATGTTGCTCGTGAGCAGCGATCGCCCGAAGCGCCGCTGGAGCGAGCCCGTCTGGTCGGCGTAGGCGTTCTTGCAGACCTGCAGCTTCGGCGGCGGCAGCACCAGGCCGTGGAACTTCGTGTCGACGCCGCCGGAGAGCGGGTACGGGACCGGCTCGAACTGCGTCGGCCGATACTTGCCTCCGCGAGGGCGCGCCATCACCACACCCGCATGCGGACCGTGACGGTCGCGCCGTAGCCCGTGGCCGTGAGCTTGACCGCGAGCCGGTCGGAGTCCGGCGCGGTCTCGACGATGCGCCCGGTCGCCACCGCGCCGATGGGAGCGCTGAGCGTGTAGTTGGTGAACGGCCGCCCCAGCCCGTGCTTCACGGTGGTGAGCACGCCGCTCGCGAGGGTCACGTCGATGTCGCGCCCGTTCAGGTAGACGTCGCGCGCCAGCTCCACCGCGCTGCGCCGCAGCTCGTCGATGGCCTTCTCGGTGTCCGGGTCCTTGACCGGGATGCGAGCGGGTTCCCGATGGCTCATGGTCGCGGCAACCTGGGCATGAGCGGGTACCTCGACTCAGGCCCGTACGGCCAGGGACGCCGCGTGCGCTGGGCCGCCATCGTCACCACGTCGGTGAAGTAGCGCCAGTTCGCCTCGGCCTTCAGCTCGTTCTCGAGCTTGTCGATCTCCGAGTCCCACTGGCCGGCGTACTCGTTCTTCATCTGCAGCAGGTCGCGGGCGACGACCTTCTCGATCCAGTCCTCGTGTCCCAGGCGGCAGTCGATCGTGTTGTCGCGCGGGGTCAGCGCCGGCGCGATCGCCGCGGTCAGGACGGGCGCGGTGGGCAAGTAGATGTGCGTGTGCGTCTGGCCGGTGAGCGGCGTCGGGTACAGCACCACATTGGTGCCGATGAGGCGGAAGGCCTGCGCGGTCCCCGACTGCCCGATGTAGTCGTTGCGCGATTCCTCGTGCAGGCGCGTGAGCGGCGTGCGCTGCGTCCCGCTCACCGCGTCGATGGCAATCGTCGACGCCCAGTCGGCCGGCAGCGCGTACGCCGAGGTCCCGCCGACACCGGTGATGGTCACCTCCGTGCGGAAGCGGTCCGGCTCGGACGCGACGTAATAGGCGTAGAGGCGTGCGTTGGTGCGGTCGATGCGCTGGATGTACTCGGTCTCGGTCGCCAGCTTGTGGAGCGGGTCCTCGACGAGGACCTGCACCATGTCGACAATCGAGCCGACCGTCGCCACGCGCGCCATGGCCTACTCCTCGCCGTCCTCGTTCGCGCAGGCCTCGTAGGCCGTGCGCAGGGCTTCCGCCACGCCGGCGGCGTCGCCGGCCTTCACCGCCGCGATCAGGTCGGTCGCGGCACCCATGAGCGGCGAGTCATCCTCGCCGCCCTCGTCCTCTTCGTCCGGCTCCATGGCGTCCATCGCCGGCGCGGCCGGCTTTATCGCCATCGCCTTCAGGCCTTCGAGCGCCTTCATGGCTAGTTCCCGTGCTCGGAAAAGCTGACCGTGAGCCCCAGGTACTCGTTGACCAGGAGGTCGTCGGCCGCGTCCGCGGCGTTGAACAGGGTGAAGTCGAGCTGGAAGTTGGTGGCGTCGTAGGTGTCGAACACCACGGTGTGACCCTTCAGGTCGGAACACGTGGCCGCCTGCAGGCCGCTGGTGGCGTTGATGAAGAGGCCCGGGTCCTGCTGCCAGGAGACCCGGTAGAGCCCCTCGCTCACGCGCGCGACGCTCTTGATGCCGACGCCTTCCTCGATGGTGAGGTCGGCGCCGTCCGCGCCCAGCAGGCGCAGGTGGTACCCGACGACGTGCGGCCGACTGGCCTTCTTCGGATGAGCTGCTCCCATGGTCGTTGTCCTCTGTCTCGGGCGAAAGGGGAACGGGAGGGGGCGCCCAGCTCGGCGGCCAGGCACCCCCCTTCAGGCGAACTACGCGACCGGGATCACGCCGTGGTTGCGCGGCTCCTCGCAGTAGAGGTTCGCGATCACCGACCAGCGTCCCTCGATGCTGTCGGCCGCGTCCTTCCACACGAAGAACTGGTTCTTGCCCGCGCCGGTCTCCGCCGCGTACGCGGAGTGGATGAACTCCGGCCCCGCGTACTCGATGACCCAGTCGCTCATCTTGGTGACGCGGCCCTGGGTGACCGGGCAGTCCGGGTCGGCCACGATCTCCAGGTCGCCCGCCGGCGACTTCAGCGTCACGCCGGTGAAGCCGAACACCGCCTTGGCGCCGCCGCCGCCGGTGTACTGGATCTTGCCGCTCAGGCGCTCCACGACCTCGAGCGCCTTGGTCGGGTTGAGGATGAGCGAGTCCGCATCGCCGCCGAAGTTGAAGATGCGCGTCGCCACGGTGAGCGCGCGCTCCTCGGTGGACAGGCCCGCCGCGTCCGTGCTCGACAGGCGCGCGCCGGCGAGCAGCGCCGTGTACGCCGTGCGGTCGTTGCCCGAGCCGCGGAACGACTCGCCCGCCGTCGGCGCGGTCTGCGGGTTCAGGACGTCGAAGCCGTCCATCACGACCGTGCCGGTCTCGCCCTGCCGGAACAGGAAGTCCGAGTCGGCGAACGACACGAGCGCGGCGGCGCTCGCCAGCGTCACGGTGCCCGCGTCGGGGTCGACGTTGGTGACCGTCGTGGTGCCGACGCGCAGCGAGCTGGTGGACACGCCGGCGACCACCGTCATGCCCACGAAGAAGTTGCGGGCGTCGTCCTTCACCGTCAGGGTCACGGTGTTCGACGAGATGCTGGCCCGCTTGCCGCGCGCGCCCGTGGCGTCGCGGAACAGCATGAAGCCGACGTCGTCCATGATGCCGCTCGTCGCGGCCTTCAGGTGGCGCGTGACGAGCGAGTCGTACGCGCCGTCCTTGTCGCGCGACAGCTCGAGGTCGACGCGCTTGATCTGGCACACCCGGTAGCCGTTGCGCACCGGGATCGCGAACTGCATGCCCTTCGGCTGGGAGATGTTGGCCTGCGCCGTGGGGAAGTTGTCACCCCACGCGGCGCCCTGGTCGTTGCCGTACTCGACCGTGTTGATGGTCGTGTTGGTGAGACCCTTGACCTTGCGGATCCGGTTCAGGGTCGGATGCCGGCGCGCCGCCGACTCCATGAGCTTGAGGTACTTGTTCTTGAAGATGTAATTCGCGTTGCTCGCTGCGGTCGCGGACATGAGAGACCTCCAGCGCGGCGGCTACTTGCTCAGCCGCGCTTCAGGCGCCTCGCGAGCTCGGCCCGGAACTCCTCATCGCTTGCGGCGATGTCGGGGTCCTTCTCCGGCTCAGCGGCGCCGTCCTTCTTGGTCGGTCCTTGCCCTTGATTCTTTGCGGCGGTCGGGGATTTTGCTTTGTTCGTCGACGTCGACGTCGCTGGCGCGGCGGCGGGTGGCGAGAGACCGAGGCGCACGAGGCGTGCGCGCTGCTGCTTCTCCCACGTCAACACCACCTTGGTCGGGTCCGCGTACTGGCCGTTGTTGGCCGACGCGAGCTCGTAGGCCACGGCGTACAGCTCCCGCTTCGTGACCGCGGGGTCCGTCTCCATTGCCTTCGCCAGCAGAGGGGTTTTTGCTTTGAGGGGCGCGATCGACGACTCGATGCGCGCCACGTAGCTGTTGAGCTGCTTGTCGTTCTCGGCCTGTGCCTTCTCCTGGGCACGCTCCCGCTCGAGCTTGTCGACACGCTCGAGGGCGCGCCGGTTCTCGATGTCGCGCGCGTGCTCGCGCTGCAGGCGCTCTGCCTCGCCCTTGGCGCGCGGGTCCTTCTGGCCGTCCGTCGAGTACAGGTAGAACTGCTTCGCCCAGTGATCGATCTCGACCTGGCCCAGCAGGCCCTTGCTGAGAAACGTGCCAACCGGGTTCACCTGCACGGTCGAGGCGAAATCGATGACCTGCTGCTCGCGCGCCTCAAGCGCCTGGGCACGCTCCTTGACCGAGCGCTCGAGCGCGAGGACCTCGGTCTTGAAGGTGTTGAAGGTGCGGCGCTCCTTCGATAGCTTGCGGAGCGCGTCCTTGTCGACCTTCTCGTCTTCGGCCTGGTCGTCGTCCTCGTCCTCGTCGGCGGCCGCCTTGTCCGGCTTGTCCTCGTCGTCCGCCGCCGCGCCGTCCTCGTCGTCACCCGGCTTCGCCGCGGGCTTCTCGTCGTTGTCTTTCGGTGGCTCCGTCTCGTCCGTGACCTCGCCGCGCAGGCGCGCGTTCAGGCCCGCCATGTACGCGGTGTTGTCATCTGGAGCGGGCGCGGGCGCCGGCGCAGCGGTGCCTTCGGCCGGGGTCTCGGTCGGCATGGTTCTCCTCGGGGATTTTTCTCAGTTGCTTCTACGCAGCCATCGGCGGCGGCGGCGGCGCGGCGGCCGCGAGTGCGCCCATCGGCGGTCCAGCTCCGGGCGGCGGCGCCGGCGGCTGCTGCTTCGCCAGCAGGAAGGCCGCCTGGTCGGTCCAGGTGCGAAGGTTCTCGACGCGCTCTTCGGGGGCGCCGTCGTTCACCGCCTCGAAGTAGCCCATCACCATCAAGTTGAGGCCCATCGCGAGGTTCTCGCGGGGATCGGGCGCCACGTACTCGCCGTCGAGCAGCAGCTCCTTCACCTTGTCGATGTACTCGCGGTAGGCGTCGAACAGCGACATCGCGCTGTCCAGGTCCGGGTGGTTGATGAGGTGCCGGGCCTCGTCGGGGCCGATGACGCCCTGGTTGGCCCAGTCAGCGATCTGCTGGTAGCGGCCCGACAGCGTGCGCGAGAACTGCGGCGCCGCCTGGATCTGGTAGACGACGTCGGCATCGTCCACCTGCTTCCACTTGATGCGCTTCGCCACGTGGGCGAACGAGAACGGGACCGCAGGCGTGGGCAGGTCGCGCTCGGCGTGGCCCCGGATGAGCATGAACATCACCTCGATGCAGTCGAGGTACCAGCGCTCGCTGGCCTGCTCCTGGATCGAGAAGCGCTCGCTGGTGACGTTGTTCATCTCCTGGACCGCGGCGCCCGTCTCCGCGCGCGGCAGGGGCATCTCCCCGTGCGCGTGCATGGCGGAGATCCCCGAGACCTCGAGGTACGACTGCTTCAGGTACGCCTGCCGCTCGAGCACTTCCTCGGCGATGATCTTCGGGATGGAGATCTCCGGCTTCTGCACCCGGTACGGCACGAAGCGCCCCACGCCCGGGACGAAGGCCATCTTGGTGACCGCGTTCAGGTCCTGCTCCTGCACGAAGGTCACCGGCGCGGCGTGGTAGTCGATCTGCGCGTCCATCGCCGCGTTCTGCTTGTTGATGGTTCGCTGGTGACCGAGCAGGTCCTCGATGAGCCCCTTGCCCATGAAGCCGGTCGTCCGCTCGTTCCAGCGCAGCACCGCGACCGGCAGGCGCGGCAGCTCGTACGGTTCGTCGAGCAGGATGAGCTTGTCGGTCGAGACGACCTTCCGCCCGGGCTTGTAGCCGGGCTTGCCCTTGGTGCCGATGGGCAGGCGGTAGGAGATGCGGACGAGCAGCTGGTCGGTCTGGTCGACCGAGCCGACGCCGAACCAGAACGAGCCGACGTCCTTGCTGTGCTCCTCGAGCTCGGCGGCGCGCGCGGGGTAGCGCACCATCAGCTCCTCGCGGTCGCGGTACTTCAGCAGGTGCATCGACCGTGGCGCCTGGCTCAGGCACTCCTGCTCGTTCACCCGGACCTCGATGGGCAGGTATCGCTCGTGGCTGATCTTGCCGTCCTGGTCGATGTCGAAGTGCAGGACGCCGGTGCCGAAGATGGCTGCGTCCTTGAACACGCGCGGGCGGCGCTCGTCGAGGCGCACCATCTTGCAGAGCGCCTCGGCGTAGCGACCGCGGTCGGCCGCGGAGCGCTTCTCCTTGAAGGTGCCTCCGTCCGTGAGGAAGACCGCGCGGTGCTTTACCTTGGCGATCATCGAGGTCACCGTGTCCACGCCGGCGGCGCAGATGTTCTCGGTGACCATCACGTTGTACTCGTCGGGAAAGTAGATCCGGCCGAGGTAGTCGTAGGGGTCGTAGCGGAACGCCAGCTCGTAGAAGCGCTCGTACCCGTCGAGCTGGGTCGCCTCGAGCTGGTCGATGTCCTTCGTGATCTGGTTCAGCAGCGCGACCTGGTCGTCGGCCGCCAGCTTCCACCAGGCATCCTTCATCTCACTTCACCGTGGGCGCGGGCGTGGCGCGCCGCTCGCGGAAGGTGCGGATGCGCGGCGTGTCGGGCCGCAGGCCGAGCGAGACCGGGTCCCACGGCTTCTCCGGCGTGGTCGCCTCGGCCTGCTCGAGCGGCGCCGGCGGCTTGGGCGCGATGAGCATGGAGACGGCGCCGCTCGCCGGGTCGACGCTGATGTGCGTCACGCCCTGGTCGCGCAGCTGCGGCAGCCGCTCGATGAGCGCGTCCAGCATCTCGATGGTCATCTACCGCCTCGGGTCGTAGGGTGTGAACGCGTTGTAGTTGGTGAGCTGGTCGTCACGCCGGCGCGGTGTCGGCCGGGCGAGCAGCTTCTCGACGTGCCGCTGCTCCGGCGTCTTCTCCTCGAGCGCCGCCGGCGCGATGTGGCTCAGGAACTTGATGACCTCGCCGCGCAGGTAGACGACGCAGTCGCAGGCGTCGTTCGCCATGCCCGGCCGCTCGCGCTTGCCGGTCTCGTCGTACTGCAGCTCGGCCATCTGCGTGGCAAGCGCGCTGCCGGCGAGCAGGAGCATCCGGCCGTCGACCAGGTCGTCGTTGACCAGGGTGATGAAACCTTCCTTGTCCTGCTTCTTCGCCTTCTCGACCTTGTGCCCGTACTTGATGAGCACCTCGACGAGGATCGTCTCGCCCATGTGCGCCATGTCCGAGACCAGCACCATCGGGTAGTCGTCGTAGTGCTTGATCAGCGCGATCGCGTGCGTGAGCGCCTGGCCGATGAAATCGACGCGCGAGAACGGCTTCTCGCCGGCGACGTCCATGTCCCTGAAGCGCTTGACCACCTCGTGCACCTGGTAGAGGCGGCTCGGCAGCTGCTCGGAGAAGGCGAAGACCTCGAGGGCGAAGAGGTCGTTCTCGCCCATGTCCATCCCGATGGCGAAGTGCCACGCGATCGGGTGCCACTGCTCGCCGACCCGCACCTGGCTGAACAGGCCCAGCGGGTTGGCCTGGGTCTTCTCCAGCGGGCGCCAGATGTTCCAGTCCTGGCCGAGCTCGTCGTGCTGCTGGAACTTATAGACGTTCGCGGTGAGCTCGGCACACCACTGCCCGAGGTACTCGCGGCGCCACGTCGTGTTCCGATCGGTCCAGCCCTTCGCGCGCTTGAGCGCGACCGCGCGCTCCCATGCGCTCTCCGTCTGCCCCGGCAGCCGGATGGTGTTCTGCTCGAGCGACCAGCGGTGGCACGACCACCGCAGCGGCTCGGGGTTCTCGTCCGTGCACGAGATGGAGAGCTCGGACCCGTTCCGGGTGAGCTCGTAGAAGTAGCCCTGCAGGACCGCGCCAGGCGTCCCGCAGATGCCGAGGACGCCGTCCTTCCAGGTGATGCGCGGCTCAAGGATCTCGTCGATGAGCTCCTTGAGCAGGTGCGGCGCCAGCGACTTGGCCTCGTCGATCCAGACCTCGTCGTAGCCCGGGCCACCGCGGTACTTCTCGATGGCCTCCATGTTGTCGGCGCCGCCGACACGGATGAGCGAGCCCGTCTTGGGGAACCAGGCGATGAGATCCTGGTTCGAGAAGACGACGTCGACGCCGGCCTCGCCGACCTGGCCAATCCTCAGACCCAGGAGCTCGACGAGCGACCGCAGGCCGCTCGCGCCGTCCCAGATATCTTCCTTCGCCTTCTGCCGGCTCAGACCGATGTACAGGCCGTAGGCGTTGCGCTTCGTGAGCGCCATGAGCAGCAGGCGCGCGCGCAGGGTGAACGTCTTGCCGTTCTTGCCGGGCGTGAGCAGGCACAGCCGCTTGTGCCAGTCCTCGGCGAGCGCGCGCTGCATCGGCAGCAACTGCTCGAGGATGACCTTCGCCTTCCGGCGGTACTGCTCGGGGTCGAACGACCGCTCCTCGCGGTCCATCTTCCGGAGCAGGCTGTCGAGGAGCGGCGCGTCGTTGCGCGCCACCCGATTACCTCACCTGCGGCGAGCCCTTGCCGCCCTTGGGCTCGGCCATGATGATGACGCCGCCGTCCTTGGGCGGCGGCGCGGCCGCCGGCTTCGGCGCGTCCTCCGGCTCGAGGTAGATGTCGCAGCGGGACGCGTGCACCACGACCTCGCCGCCGTCCTTCGCGTCGTCGATGACGAGGATCCCCGACTCTGGCCAGAACGTCATCTTGTAGCCGTCCTGCGCGCGCAGCACGGTCACCTTCCGCCCCCAGAGCTCGTTGTAGCCGCTCGGGAACCGGACCTGTCTCACCTGTCTCATGGGATTTTGCTCTCTTCTTTCGGGAACCGGGCCGACAGCGGGAACCAGCGCGCGCTCGCCATCAGCCCCGCCTTCTCGAGCTTCGAGACCACCGGGGTCTTGCACGAGTAGAGGAACGGCTGGGCCGGGTCGATGCCGGCGGCCTGGAGGAGCGCACGCGCGATGCCGAGCTGGCGGTAGGTGCGCTTCACGAACACGAAGTGGATGAGCGGCTCGGTCGACGTCGCCACCTGCAGCTCGTACTCGGCCCCGCGGCCGCGGGGCACGTACGAGGGCACGTTCGCGCCGGTCTCGCTCACCACGAAGCCGTACAGGTCGTGTGGCGCGCGCTCGCGCGGGTTGTACGCCACCCACGTAGTCAGGCCCGGCCGCTGCAGCAGCCGCGCGAGCGTGACCTCCATGACCGCGCTGAAGTCGTACCGGATCGGCCGTCCGCACTCGCACGGGACCGCGAACTCCGGGATGCTCAGGATGCCCGCACCGTGCGCGCCCTTGAACGAGTCGATCCAGCTGCGGATGATGAACTGCACGTCGCCGGCGCCCGCGGGGCGGTACTCGATGATCTCACGCGCCATGGCTGATGACCTTGCCGTCGAGCTCCTCGATGCGGAGCGCGACGGCGGCGCGGTGCTCCGGCGACAGCCTGGCGACCAGCTTCAGCGTGAGCTCGGCGACGCGCTCGGGCGTGAGCTCGCCGAGCTGCTCTTCGGCGCGCTCGCCGGTCTTGCGGATCTCGGCCAGCAGCGCAGCCAGCCCGCGCGCCATCGTCATCACCTGGCTGGTGAGGCGCGTCGCCTCGAGGGGACTCTTCTTCGCGCCCTTCTTCGGCGGCGCCAGCGCGGCCTTCTGCTGCGCCTCGATGGCGCCGATCTGTCGGTTAAGCACGTCGATGGCTCGGTCGACGTCGATATTTCTCATCGGACATGCGCCCAGCGCTCACCACGGGCGATGCACCCGACGTGAGGCTGGCAAATCTCGAACGCGCGAGCGATCGATCGCTGTGACTCCCCCGCAGCAACGCGGCTACGGATTTCGTGCACCTGCGACTCGCTTAGCTTCGCCAGTCGGAGCTTCTTCTCACCCCTGGCCTGCCTGCCCTTGGCGACCATGTCCGCGTTGTTGTCCGCGCGCGTACCGAGAAAGAGATGGTCCGGGTTCACACAGCACGGCACGTCGCAGCGATGGAGCACCGACATCCCATGCGGGATGGCGCCGCGCGCGCGCGTCCATGCAAACCGGTGCGCGAGGTACGTCTTGCCCCCGCGCCGGACCCAGCCATACCCGCGCGAGTTCGCTGCGCCCAGCCAGAGCCAGCAGCCGCTGTTCGGCTCGGTCACGACCTTCGCCTCGAAGAGGTCCATGGGGTTGCTCCGCCTGAAGGTAGGGGTTCACGCGAGCTCGGGCGCGATGGTCGGTGACCAGACGCCCGAGCAGATACGACAGATGATTCCGGCCTCCGGCGTGCGCCGACCGTGGATGAAGAGGTCATGGCCCTTGGCGCAGGCCTTCAGCTGCGACCGGTGCGACCATGCCTTACGCCGCTGATTCTCGGCCCGCGTCACCAGATCGAGGTGAGCGACCGCCACGCACAGCCGACGCCTACAGATGTGGTCCGGTTCCCGGTCCGGCGGGATCGCGATGCCGGCCCTCTCGAGCGCGACGTAGTAGGCCTGGCGCGGCCGCCCACCTTCCCACACGGTCGGGTAGTCGTTCGAGTTAACCGCGCCGCGCCAGAGCTCGCAACCGAACCACGGGTCGCGCTCGGTGCGCCACTGGCTCACGGCGTGGCGAAGAACTGGGGGCGCAGCTTGTAGCGAACGCCGTCCCCGTCGACCGTCACCACGCCATCGGCGTCACGCTCGATCTCTTCGGTCCGCTTGATGACACCATATCCGTAGTCGCGACCGATCAGCGACGCCCCGTCGGGCAGCAGCCCCATGAACAGGCCGAACGGTCCCATCTCGCAATTGCACCCAGCGGTGACGACGCGGAATGGCAGCTTCTCGACCTTCATGATTCACCTCGCGGCGGTGTCGAGCAGGGCCTCGACGGCGGCAGCCCCGGCGGGTCGGGCGGCAGCCCGAAGGCCTCCGGCGGGCCCGCGGCCTGCGACTGGCTCGACTCCAGGTAGTGCCGCGCAGCGCCCGGCGAAGCTTCTTCAGGCGGCGCAGCCTTGCCCATCAGCGCTCGTCCCACTCCATGGTGACTTCGAGGCTGTCCGCGCCCGACTGCGACACGCGCCAGAGGTGCAGCAGGAAGCTCGCCTGCGGCCCCACGATCACCGGCGGCACCTTGATGACCTGCGAGGCCACCGCGGTGCCGCTCAGGATCGAGGGCGCGACGGCCGGCTGGTCGCCGAACACGAAGGTCACGTCGTCGAAGATGACCGGGATGACCGGCCGGATCTGGCCGGTCTGGATGCGGCGCACGTTCGCCGACGCCACCGGCGCCACGACCGCGCCGTGGAAGAGCACCACAGACGAGAGGTCGGAGACGTCGCTGTTCACGCCCGCCGGCGTGATCTGGGTACCGCCCGAGGTGTAGCGGTTGGTGCCCGCCGGCTCGAGCTCCATGTGGTAGCGGGGCAGCGTGCCGCCGGCGCCGATCGCCGTGTACTGCAGGCGCAGGCGCGCGAGCTCGCACTGCTTCTTCGTCGCGGCCGCGTAGTTGTTGTTGAAGTAGAGGAACGGCTTCACGCCCTCGAAGAGCACGGGCGCCGGGTGGCCCGCCACGCCGGCGGCCGCGGTCGTGGGCACCGTGATGGCGCCGAAGCGCCGGCCCTGGCGCGCCGAGACGTAGCCGTTGACCGGCTGGACGACCAGCTCGCCGTTCTTGGTGCCGCGGCCGTAGCCGAAGCCCGATCCGTCGAGGTACAGGGCCGGATTGGTCTCGTGCGTCTCCAGGAGGAGCTTGTTCTCGTAGGTGCCCATGATTTGCCTCCAAAGCCCGCGGAAGGACGTCAAACCGCGCGAAATTGCGCGTTTTCGCCTACAGACCGAGCGTTTCTCGTGAAATCGCGGAATTTTTCGCGTTCTCGCGACGCGGAGAACTGCTAGCCAGTCCCGCGCTGGAACGCAAAGGGGGGAGCCCCCGTTCAGGTGGCCGTGGAACGGCCGTGGAACGCTCGCCCTGCCCCGTTCAGTGCGCGTCCGCCCCCGAGAGCGCCGAGACACTCGCGGGCGTCCCACGCGCGCGGTGCATCGGCTTCGGTCGGCTTCGCGCCTTCCGTGGACGCACCTGTCCGGCCAGTCCGTTGTGCCTCACGGGGGCCTAAGCCTGCAAGGATTCACGACCTGCTTGTCGTTCCTGTCCGTGCGATGTGGTGCGAGGACTCGAAGATGCGCTGCGGTGCTCAGCGCCCGCGCCGCGCCATGCGCTCTTCCCACGCCTGCAGTTCGTCCACGTAGCAGTAGAGGCGCGCGGCCTTGCCATCGGTGAGCCGCCAGATGGGCAGGCGCAGCTCGTTCGGGCGGTGCTCGGCGGCCAAGCGGCGCACGGTGCGCGGGTCGAGGCCGAGGTAGGCCGCGATGACCTTCAACGTGTCGAGGCGAGGCCGGCGCTGGCTCATGGGACGTCGAGATGCCTCGCCCAGGTCTCGACCACGCAGCTCTGCCGAGTGGTCGAGTTCCACCAGGTCATGCTCGCCTGGTAGGTCTCGCCGTCCTCGCCGAGCTCGAAGGTCGTGTCGGTCGCCGACCAGGCGAAGGCCTGCGCGCCCTCGAGCATGAAGCCGTCGGCGGTCGCCGACCACCGCGCCACCGTGCTGCCGCCCGATGAGTCGGCGAGGTCGGCGGTGCCGTCGGGCTGCAGGGTCACCGTGTTCACGAAGGGCAGCGTGCCCTGGCAGTCGGCGCTGAGGTTGAAGGTCTGGCCGAGCTCGTAGGTGCCGAGCACCAGCTCGGGCCCGGGCGGAACGTCGCCGGTCTCCTCGTAGCACCCGGCCAACATCGCGCACACCACCATCACGATGATCCTCATGCTGCTACTCCGTTCCGCGCCTGTCGGCGCAGCAGGTTCTCGGTCACGGTCGCGATCGCGGCAAAGCGCATCGAGCGCAGCGCCTGATGGTCGATCTCGAGCCCTAGGCGGGTGGCGGCTTGCTCGAGCGTGAGCCGGGGCGTCCAGCGCTCGGTCTCCCGCTCGTAGGTGATGCCCATGTGCTCGGCCTGCTCGCAGTTCCACTTCTGCTCCCCCGTGCCCTCGCACTCGCGCACGCCCAGGACGTCGAGGAGCACGGCCGGGACGCCGGCGGTGAGCTGGCAGCTATCCACCCAGGCCGACTCGCTCAGGCGCTCGACCGCCCCGAGCTGGCCGTCCAGGGGTACGCTGCGGATGGCGCGGCGGAGCCAGCGCTCGCGCGCGTGCCGCACAAGGACCTCGGTGGCGCTGAGCCGCTTCACTCGTCACCGCCCTGGTGAGGGGCGACCTGGTCGAAGTACTCGCGCACCTGGTCGACGGCGACCTCAAGGCCGTGAACGTCGACCAGGTGCTGGTGCAGTGCCTTGCCGAAGACCAGCGAGCTGCATGCCACCTTGGCCACAGCCTGCTGGTTGGCCTGGCCAGTCTCCATCGGCACGGCCAGGCGACAGCGGAAGTACTCCTCGATCTGGTGGGCGCGCGCCAGGTTGGGCAGGCGATCGCCCTTCTCCGAAGGCCGGCGGTAGGCGTCGTCGCCGTACCGCGCGCGCATCCGCTCGGCGCGCTCGAGCGCCTTCTGCCGATAGCGGGCCGCCCACGCGCTGCTACCCATGCATCACCCCCGCGCGCGCCTTGATCTTCTGCAGCCGGTCGACCGGGCCGGCGAGCTCGGCCTCGACCGCCTCGACCTTGCGCCCGAAGGCCTTCTCCGCGCTCGGTGATGCAGACGTCTGCGCGCCGACGCGCTTCGGGCAGGTCTTGCTGCGCGCCGTGTGACCCTGCTGGCCGCAGGCCTTGCACGTCCAGCCGGACTGGCTTGCCGCTGCTGGCGCGCGCGGCCGCGGGGACGAGGCCTTCGGCGGCTTGGCGTCGCGCTCGCCGAGGTCCTTGAGGACGTCGAGAGCTCTCTCGACCAGCCGCAGGCGCCCGGTGAGCTGGTCGCGTTCGTCGCGCAGGGCGACCAGCGCCTGGTCCAAGGCGCTCACAGCGCGTCCGTCCCGGGCAGCGTCTTCTGCGCCTTCACGCGGCGCACGCCCTCGTAGGCCTCGTCGCTGAGCTTGTCGATCGCCTTCTTCAGGTCCTTGACCTTGTTGTTCTGCAGGCGCCGGATCGCCGAGTGGTCGAGCAGCAGCTTTCGCAGCTCGATGTTCTTCTGCCCGAGCATCTCGCCGGCCTTCGCGCGCTCCTCGACCGTGAGTTCCTCGACGTGGACCGGGCCCGCCTCGTCGTGCTCGATGCCCGAGCGGCCGCGATCCTCCTTCTCCGCCGAGGCGTCGACGGCGTCCTTGAACTTGCTCGAGTCCTTGTTCCGGGGCTTCTTCACCGCGCGTGCCATGCGAGTTCTCCTTGGGCGCTCGTCGGCGCCGCCTGGGTTGTGGCCCTGTCCGTCCAGCTCGTCGCGATCGCGAGCGCGTCCCACGCGTGCTCGCGAGTGATCGCCGGCGCGCTCTCGAGCATCGCGGACGCGCCGGGCCAGCGCGTCCGCATCAGCTGCTCGGTCGACTCCTTGCGCTTCGCTTGCGCCTGGCGCGCCAGCTGGGCGCGGAGCTTCGGCTCGGTCGTCTTCGCCGGCGGCAGCTTCTCGGCGAGCAGCCCGAGCAGCTTGCGCCACTCGCCCGGGTTGCGCGTGACGAGCTCGGCGCCGCGCGCCTTGCACAGACCGACAAGCAGCGAGAACGAGGCCCAGACCATCGCAGCAGCGAGCGCGCCCTTGGGAAACGCCGGCGCCTCGGTCACGACTACGCCCGGCGCCTGGACTACGAGCAGCTCGTCGAGGTCGGCGGCGAGCTCGGCCACGCGGTCACGCAGGCGCGCTTCGGGGTCGCTCTTGAAGCAGCCGAGGTCGCGAACGCGCACGCCGCCGTCGAAGCGCTCGAGCGCGGCGAACCCGCAGTGCGCGGTGCCCGGGTCGATACCGAGGATCCTCATCGGCGCACCGGCGTCGGCGTCGACGTGATGGGCGCCGTGCACCAGCGCGAGCAGCGCCAGATCAGCGTCGACGACCCCATCGTGATGCACGGCGCACCGCATGATGGGCATCGCGGTGTCGAGGTCGGTGGGTGCGGGACGAAGGTCATAGCGGCAGTGCCTCCTGCGGATCCTTGCGGCGAGCGCGGTGTGCCCAGTAGGGCAGCGACTCGATCTGCTCCCAGCTCTCCTCGTTGCCCTTCCGCTGCACGCGGCCGAGCTCGTAGGCCTCGCGGTACGTGCCGAGCGTCTTGTCGAAGATGACCCTCGCCACCAGCGAGTTCGCGCCGTCGAGCCGGTCCTTCAGCACCGTCATGAACGTCGGTGCGAGGTTCCAGTCCTTGCCGTTGTGCGGCGCCGGCGCGAGCGCGACCGCGTGCGTCGCGACGCGCGTGATGTGGCTCGACCCGGCGAGCTCGCCCATCGTGGGCACGAGCGACGAGCGCATGCCGTCGGCCTTCTTCAGGTGCACGACCAGCAGCACTGGCTTGTTCATGCGCATTGCCAGATCGCGCAGTCGCTTCATCACCGCCGTCTGCGCCTTGACCTCATGCTCCTCGTCCTCGACGTCGACGTAGTGCAGGTGGTCGACGACGACCAGGTCGACGCGGTCCTGCATCGCCACCATGACGCGCTCGGTGTCCTCGAGCGTGAACGACGATCCGCGATAGACCGTGTGCAGGCGCTGCCCGATCTGCTGCGTCAGATAGCGGTCGACCGCGCCCTCGATGTCGGCGAAGAGCGCATCGAGCTCGCCGCGCATCCAGCGCCCGAACGAGATGACCTCGCGGATCGTGCCCGGCTCGCGCGCGCTGCGTGCCGCCAGGCCATCCGCGTAGAGCTGGGCGAGCGCGCGGTACTTCAGGCGCCGCTCGATCTCGCTGCGGTTCGCCTCGAGGAAGAAGCCGAGTACTCGGCGCCCCGCGCGCGCGCCGCGCTCGGCGATCGTCGACGCCAGCTGCGTCTTGCCCGCGCCTGGGCGCGCGGTGAGCACGACCAGGTCGTTCGGCAGCATCCCGCCGATCGCGTCGTCGAGGAACGCGACGTCGTACGGGATGAGCTTCTTCGCGTCGTCGAGGCGGCGCTCGCGCTCGCCGGCCAGGCGCTGATCGATGGTCCCGATGTCGATGCCGAGCAGCTCGGGCATCGCCGGCCCGCGCTCGCGCGCCTCGGTCACGAGCTGCTGCAGCCCCTTCGCCGTGCCGCCGTCCCTGATCCAGTCCGAGACGTCGCCCTTCTCCTCGAGCCCGGGCAGCTCGAGCACGATCACGCTCTTCGCCGCCGTGCGCAGCGAGGCGACGACGTCGGCGGCGTACTGCCGTCCGGGCTTATCGTTGTCGGGCACGACCACCACATGCCGCCCGGCGAGGATCTCGGCAGCGTGCTCGCCGACGTACTTCCACCCGTTCGTGCCGCCGGCGCAGCATGTCGCGATGAAACCGATCGAGCGAAGCGAATCGACATCCTTCTCGCCCTCGGCGACGAACACCGTGCGCGTCTTGCTCGCCGGGTCGACGAGCTCGGGCAGCCGGTAGAGCACGCGGCGCACGCCCTCGAGGTTCCAGGTCCAGCCGCTCGTGTGATCTGGCCGGCGCTGCCGGAAGCTCTTCGGCACCATGCGAACGACCTGGAAGAGCAGCTCGCCGCGCTCGTCGTGGTACGAATACTCGGTCGCGATGGTGGGCTTCGCGGCGTCGCCGGCGGAGTGCGGGAATAGGTCCTTCGCCTCGAGGTGCAGCGCGCGCAGGATCGCGTCGAGCTTGCAGCCGGCCTGGCAGAACAGCACGACCTTGCCGTCCTCGCCGCGCGAGATCGCGAGCGACGGCGTGTTGTCCTCGTGAGCAGGGCATCGCGCGACCCACTGGCCGGGCTTCTCCCGCTTCACGCCGTCGAGGCGCTGGAGAATCTCGTCGACGGTCACCGAATTCTCCCGGCGGCGTGGTCTTCCATCAGCCTGTCGATGGGCTCGGGCGGGCGCTCGACGGTGATGTAGTCGCGCCAGCAGCCCATGAACGTCGAGAAGTGCTTCTGGTACTTCGCCTCGCGGTCCTGCACCTGGATGGCGTAGTTCGCCACGGCCACTTTGAGCGCGGCGTAGTCGCCGGCGGTGCGGATCTGCTTCTCGCACAATGCGAGGCCACGGCTCTTGCCGTCCTTGCGTGGGTAGGCCCGGTAGATGGCCTCGTAGTCGAAGACGGGCTTCGAGGGAACGAGGCCGAGCTTCAGAATAGGCGGAGCCGGGTCGCCGTGTTCTTGTTCTTGTTCTTGTTCTTGTTCTTGTTCCTGTTCCGGATCGTCCTTCGCCGAAGGCTTCCCGAAGGGCTTCGTGCAGGCTTCCCGGAAGGCTTTCGCGAAGCCTTCCCCCAAGCCTTCTGTGAAGGCTTTAAGCGCGTGCCATGACTCGATTTTCAGAGGGCACTCAGGGGTCTCGTCCCACGTCGCCCGCCACGACCGCACCACGTTCGGCGACTCCGGGGCGTTGTGCTTGGCCCCGTTCGGCAGCCAGACCATGCCGGCCTCACGGTCGACCTTGGCCATGTCCTGGTCCACGATTTCGACCATCGCGGACCAGAAGCCTTCGAATGGCCAGCGCAGGGCAGCCGCCAGCTCCTCGGGCGTACCGAGGACGATGCCGGGGATCTGCGTGGTGCGCGTGCCAGTGATGAGCCAGACCAGCAGGCTTTGCCCGTTCGGTGTCGGTCGGCTCAGGCGCCGAACCTTCTCGTCGGCCCACAGGCCCAGGCTGACCTTGCGGTACTTCGCCACCTACGTCTCCTTCGTTGGTGGTGCTGGGTTGTTGGTGGCGGTGATGGCGCGCACGAGCTGCTCGAGCTGGGCGTTCAGCGCGTCGACCTCGTCGCGGTCGCCGGCGAGCTGGGCGGCGTCGACCAGGGCGATGAGCAGCAGCGCGCGCAGCCGGTTCGCCTCGAGGCCGTTGGCGTAGAGGCGCTCCTGCACGCGCGTCGCGAGCTGATAGTCGAGCGCGCGCTCTGCGGCGGTCCGCTTCATGTGGGTACTCCTGACCCAATCGCGCCGGCGGATACGTCGCTGTACCGTGGAGCGAGGAAGCTGCAGGCGTTGCGGCAGAGTGGACAGCGCCCGAGAGGCAGCAGACGCGTGAGCAGCGTGCGAGACGCCGGGCAGTCGACGAACCACTCGCCACGCACTTGCAGGCCGGCAATCATCTCGTGAATCCTTTGCTCGTCCGCAAGCGAGCCACCGCTGATTCCGATCAGCCGCAGCTCATGCGGATTGGCCGTCTGGAGGGCGGCCAGCCTTTCTTCGGGATCGCCGGCGGTGAACCCGACCTTGATGAAGCCACCACCAGCGATGGCATAGACCGCCATCTACGCGGCCTCGCCGCCCTTGTGACTAGCCAGGGCCCGCTCTATCGCTGCTGCGTCGATCTCGAGCGTGATATCGCCGGTTGTCGGATGCGGAGGCAGCTCTTCTTCTTCGGGCCGCGCATCCTTCGCTTCTTCGGTGGGCATGCGCGCGAAGAACTCAGCGACGCCGCCGGGGATGCCGAGCGCCCTCACGATGGGGTCGAGCCGATCGGTCGTCGGCGCCGAGCTGTCGTGCATCCAGCCGTGCACGGCCCTGCGACTCACGTCGAGAGCTCGCGCCAAATCGGCCTGGCGCATCTCCACGAACTTCAGCCAGCTCGTCAGGCGCATCCCGAAGGTCGGTTCCATGGCCGCATACGTTACGACCGATGTAACATTCAGTGCAAGCCTTTCGTTACACCAGTCGTAACATCCTCTGCGCGAGCATAGGAGCCATGGGCCGAGATGGCCGACGCTGGTACTTGAAGCCAGCCTCTCGGGAGACCGTGAAGCAGCTGATCACCGCCGAGGAGGGTAGCTATCGGGGGGTTGCGCAGCGGTTGCGCCTCGGCATCTCCTACGCGAGCCTGCACCGAATTGCGGCAGGCGTAACTAAGTCATCCTGGGTGATTCCTGACTTGTTGCGCTACCTGAACCTCGTTCCGTCAGAACACATCGACCTCGAGCTCGGCGAGGAACTCACCGACGAGCAGATCGCCTGGCTCAAGCTGCTGGCCGACCTCAAAGGTCGCTGGCAAGGACCCCGCGGACATCGAGACCCTCATTCGGAAAATCGCCGGCATGCCCGCCTCGAAGAGCTCCCAGTAACCCCGCGAGACGACCCAGGGATCTCCACCATGCTGGGTATCGGACACCCACCTTCGTTACAGACAGTGTAACGTTTTGCGTTGACGTCGCGTTACACTTACCGTAACGTCTGCCCCATCATCGGGCAGTCGGATGTTCAGCTCAACACGGATTCGTGAACGCTTCGGCGCACGGCCAGAGGGCGGACTCCGGCGGCTGGTGGAGACAGCTGACCGAAGGAGGGGACATGCCCGTGTGCCTGGGGATGCTGAAGGAGCTGTTCGGGGGTGACCGTTGACCGCGTACCCGGTGCGCGCGCTCCGGATGGAGCGCGCGGACAAGCGCTTCGCCGCGCTGGCGCGCGACGTCGGCCTGGTGCTCGAGCAGCACTCCTATCCGCGCGTCAACGGTGACGACCGGAGCGAGCTGGAGAAGGTGCTGTTCGACTTCCTCTACGGGAGCCGCGGCGCCGCCGGCGAGCTGGAGAAACGGCTCAACGGCACGGCCGCGCCGCTGGTCTCGGAGGAGGGCACGCTCGACTCGTACGACTGCCTCGCTGTGGCGCACGAGCTGCGGCGCAAGCGGGCCGCGACGGGAGCGCTGGTCATCGCGACCGACGCCAACGACCAGCTGTCGATCGGCCTGGCCGCCGACGAGGGCGCGCTGATGGACGTGCTCGGCAACGAGATCATCGAGTCGCTCGAGGGCGTGCTGAAGAAACGAGGGTGGGCCGCACCCGAGATCAAGGACGTCGGCATGGACTTCACCGTCCCCGGCGACGACAAGGAGCGTGCGTCATGACGCTGAAGATGTGGACCGATCGAGCGCATGTCCTCTACGACATGGTCGGGAGCGCTCGCCAGCGCGTCGCCCTCCAAGCGACGCCAATCGCGGACTCGATCGCCGAGGGCCACGAGGTGTGGCGCAACGACGTCAAGCGCTACCGCTGGGCGCGAGACTGCGAGCGTGTCGCCTGGGTGATGTGGCACCTCGAGGTCTACGGCGCCTTCCCTGAGTTCTGGAACGCCGCGCCGGTGGCCGCGCCCGCCGTGTCCATCACGCCCGCCGCCGGCACCGTCGAGGTGTCGCCGTGACCGGTCGTGGCGTGGCCATCATCCCGGTCATCGCGCCGTCGCGCGAGCAGCAGCTCGAGCGCGAGGTGAACGAGCTTCACGCCAAGCTCGAGCTGAAGCAGGCGCAGCTCGAGGACGCGTGCGCCCAGCTCACCGCGAACGGCGCGCCGGCGATCCCCGACCAGGTGCCGATGTGCATCGGGGGCGGGCTGGTCGGCGAGGCGGACGGCTGGCTGTGGCTGATGCGCGGCGGCGTGCTGCGCCGGCTGTGGCTCGCGACGGCGGAGGAGACGCGGCAGGCGCAGGCGGTGCGCGAGGTGCTCGAGCGCGAGCAGGCGGAGCGAGACGCGGTCCGCCGGAGGTTCGCGTCGTGAGCTACCACGCGGTCCTCGATGCCGAGGAGCTACGGCGCGCGCTCGACACTGCGCCCATCGAGGAGGTGCTGGCCGCGCTGGTGCGGCGCGGTGCCCGGCTCCTGGCGCTCGCCGAGGCGGCGGCGCACGAGGCCTCGGTCGAGCAGCTCGAGGGCCGCGTGGCCGAGCTCGAGCGCCGGTGTGCGGCGAGCTGCATCGAGGTCCGCAAGCTGAGCGACGCGATGCACGTGCTGGCGCCGGCCAGCAACCTGGACTTCCAGCTCGCCGGGTACTCGCGCGCCGCGGCGACGTTCGACCGGCTGACCGCGTTCCGGCTGCGGTGCCTGCGGAAGCAGGAGGTCGGCCATGCGTGAGCCGAATTCGAGTCCGATTTCGGGTTTGCTCTCCGAGGCGGATCTGGCGGAAATCGAGAAGCGCGCGGCGGCGGCGACGCCGGGGCCGTGGGTGGAGGGGTACGTCACCGGGCGCTGCCATCTCGACCACGAGCATACGCGTGGTGAGTGTCGATACGACTACCGACTCGAGACCAGCGCGCGCGGGCAGATTGCCAGTCTCGCGTTGACCCGCGACGTCCTCACCACCACCAAGTACGGGCTTCCCTCGGCTGCGGACGTCGCATTCATCGCGGCCGCGCGCACGGACGTCCCCGCGCTGGCCGCCCACGTGCGCGTGCTCGAGCGAAGCCGCGACGGCTGGCGCGCTGACGCGGAGCGCGAGGCTGGGCACGCCGCCTACTGGAGGGAACGCATGGCCGCCATGGTCGGCGCGGTGCGAGCGGCCATGAGGTGCACCTGCGGCGAGCCGGTGTGCGAGGCCGTGGAGGACGTCCAACTGCTGCTGGCGTTGCGCGAGGACGCGCTCCATGCGTAGCCGCCCGCAGCTCCGCGTCGTGCGCCCGACCGATCCCCTGCCGCCGCTCGAGCACGCACCGCTGATCGCGCCGCGCCTGGTCGTCGTCCGGCCGCAGCCGAAGCTGCGCTGGATCGACAGCGTCGCCGCCGGGCTCCTCATCTCCGGATCGCTCCTGGCAGGTGCGGTCCTCATCTCTCTGGCCATGGGCTGGATTCGACTCTGACGGAGGACGGAACCATGACGACGACGAAGACGTTCGAGGTGGACCAGGAGCGGCTCGCGGAGATCGCGTTGCTCTCGCTGCGGAGCGGCACCGGCGCGCATCCCGGTAAGGGCATGACCCCACACGAAGCCTGCGTGATGCAAGCCGTGGCATACGTGGCCGGCGAGGAATGGAGCGATCACCCGGACTGCGCATGCCCGGTCATCACCCAGCTCATGATCTCGCTCAACGACGGCATGAACACCGACCAGCGGAACCGGCTGCTCAAGCCCCTGGTGCCGCGGCTGGTGGGCACGCGCTCGACGCCCGAAGTCGAGCGCCAGCGCACCTGCATCCTCATCGACTGGGTGCTGCGCGAGTCGACGCCCAGGTGGATGGATCTAATCCCTGGCTGCGAAGGCTTCGCCGCGCGCCTGCGTGCGCTGCCTGTCGTCACGGAAGCTACGGTCGAGGCCGCCGGAGCGGAGGCGCGAAGCGTCCTCCGTGAGGCGGCCGAGACTATAGAGCGCGCCCGCGCCGCCCTCGCCGCCCGCGCCGACCTCGCCGCCCGCGCCGACCTCGCCGACCGCGCCGCCCTCGCCGCCCTCGCCGCCCTCGGCGCCCGCGCCGACCTCGGCGCCCTCGGCGCCCGCGCCGACCTCGCCGCCCTCGCCGCCCTCGCCTCCCTCGCCGCCCTCGCCGCCCTCGGCGCCCTCGGCGCCCGCGCCGACCTCGCCGCCCGCGCCGACCTCGCCGCCCTCGCCGCCCTCGCCGCCCTCGCCGCCGGACCCGACGACCCGATTGTTTCGGCATGTGCGAAGGCTGCGGCCGACGTCAAGGGGAAGGGAGGGGACTACTGGGCCCAGTACCAAGCAGCCTACGCCGCAGGACGAAAGGTCATCGACGGGCTGCTCGCCAGCGACCCGAAGTGGATGGCGTTCAACGCTGAGAGCGAAGCGTCGCTGCTCGCGATGATCGAGCGTCTGCTCGTTTGCGGCGCGCCCGCGGCCGCTGAGACGCCGGCGGCCTAACCGTGTCGCACCCGTTCTGCTACCGCTGCCGTCACGACGTCCTGCCCGGGCGCGGGTGCCTCTGCGCCCAGCTGCAGGCGGACTACGACGAGGCGGTGGCAGAGCGGCAGCGCGAGCGCCTGGCGGAAGAGAGGTACTGGGCCGAGATGGACGCGTCGATGGCCGCCGAGCGGCGCCGCGTCGATGAGGACGCCGCGGCCGACAGGGAGTTCGAGGCGAGCCGGGCGCGCGCCCGGGAGAACGCCCAGGCGCATGACGACCTGGTGTGGGGAGACGACCGATGACCGAGACATCGCAGAGCGTGGGCGCGCTGGCCGCGGCGCTGGCCAAGGCGCAGGCGGAGATCGAGGGCGCGTCCAAGGACCGCGTGAACCCGCACTTCAAGGCGTCCTATGCCACGCTCGCATCCGTCTGGGACGCGTGCCGCAGCGCGCTCGCCAAGAACGGCCTCGCGGTGGTGCAGTCACCGGTCTCGGAAGGCTCGACGGTGACTGTCTACACGACGATCATGCACGCCTCGGGCGAGTGGATGCGCAGCGCGCTCTCCGCGTCGGCCCGCGACGGCACGCCGCAGAGCATTGGGTCCGCCATCACGTACCTGCGCCGCTACTCGCTCGCTGCGATGGTAGGCGTGGCGCCGGAGGACGACGATGGTAATGACGCGCAGCCGCCGCGCTTCGACCAGGCGCCGCCGCGCCAGCAGCAGCCTCCACCGGCGCGCCAGCCGAACGGGCCTGCCCTGCCCGACTTCGACGCGGTGAACGACCGCCTGCACAAGGTGACCGGGTATGGGGGCGACGAGCACAAGACCGCGCGGAAGACCTGGTGGGCGAAGGCGCTGGGCTACGTGAACCCTGGCCCGCAGTGGTCGCCTTTCACCCCCTATGGCCAGGCCGACGTCGCTGCGAAGCGCAAGGTCGTGCAGCTGCTCGAGCAGCTCGAGCTCGCCACCGCGGCGGCGCCGCCGATGGCGGATGGGCCGCCGCCGCGCAACGACGACGACATCCCGTTCTAGACCCCTTTGGTCCCGCCGGCGGCGCGCGTCTCCTCCTCAGCGTGCGCCGCCGGCGAGGGCCTCTTTTCCCCGGAGGATCCGATGGACGCCAGCACCGAGACCGAGACGAGCGACGAGCTGTTCATGCACATCCCCCTCGGCCAGCTCACGGCCTCGAGGTTCCAGCCGGCGACGCGCCGGCCCGACGCCGATCTCATCGAGAGCGTGCGCCAGCACGGCGTCGTCACGCCCGGCCTGGCGCGGCCGACGCCGGACGGCCCGACCGCGTACGAGGTGGTCTTCGGCCACTGCCGCTGGCAGGCCGCCGCGGCCGTCAAGCTCCCCACGATGCCCTTCCTCGTGCGCGAGCTTGACGACGTCACGGCGCTCGAGCTGCAGCTGGTCGAGAACCTGCGCCGCTCGGACCTCCACCCGATGGACGAGGCCGAGGGCTACCACCAGCTGCACGAGGAGCACGGCCAGGCGGTCGAGCAGATCGCGGCCCGGGTGGGCAAGTCGAAGGCCTACGTCTACGCGCGGCTGAAGCTGCTCGCGCTACAGACCGAGGGCCGCGAGGCGTTCCGCGCCGGCGAGCTCGACGCCTCCGTCGCGCTCTACCTGGCGCGCGTGCCCGGCTCGCTGCAGGCGATGGCGCTGAAGGCGCTGCGCGGGCGCGCGGAGCAGGGCGACCGCGTGTCGGCGCGCACGGCGGCCTGGCTCCTGCAGCATCAGTTCATGCTGCAGCTCGACCAGGCGCCGTTCCAGACGAGCGACGCCGAGCTGGTACATCAGGCCGGCGCGTGCACCGACTGCACGAAGCGGACGGGCAACCAGCGCGAGCTCTTCGCCGACGTCGAGAGCGACGACGTCTGCACCGACCCGATCTGCTATCGGAGGAAGGTCGACGCGGTATGGCAGCTCCGGACGAAGGACAAGAGCATGCCCGTGCTCCCAGCCAAAGAGGCCAAGGCGCTGTGGCCGCACAGCAGCAGCCACATGACCTACCAGCGCGAGTGGATCGACCTGGCGGAGAGCTGCTACGACGCCGGAGGGAAGCCCTACAAGAAGGCCCTCGCCAAGGCGATGCCGGAGGTGACCCTCGCCCGCGATCCCGACGGCGGCGTGCACGAGCTCGTGAAGCGCGCGGCCGCCGAGAAGGCGCTGAAGGACCTCGGCCTCACCAAGAAGGTGTCGCCGGCAAGCTCGAGCTCGAGCAGTTCGTCATCCTCCAAGAATGACAAGGAGGCGCGCGCGGCCGCGGCGAAGGCGCGCGCGGCCGAGGAGCTCAACAAGATGGTGGCTGCCTCGGTCGTGGCGGAGATCGCCGAGGTCGCCGAGAGGGCCTCGCCCACCGCCGCCCAGCTGTTCGCCCTCGTGGTCGCGCTCGAAGGCAACCTCTACAGCGGCCCGCAGCGCGCGCTCGACCGGCGAGGCCTGAAGCGTGACGCGCTGAAGAAGATGAACGAGCGTGGCCTCTGGGCGCTGCTCGTCGAGTACCTCGCCGCCGAGCTCCTCGAGGACGTCTTCTCCGGCCAGCAGCCGAAGGACCTGCTCGCACTGGCGAAGGCCTTCAAGGTCGACGTGCTTGCGCTCGAGAAGAAGGCGAAGGCCGAACTCGAGGCCTCCGCCAAGATGCCCGCCGACCTGAAGGCGAAGCCGGTCAAGGGCAAGAAGCTCAGCGCCCAGGCGCTGAAGCACGGCGCGCTCGGGCCCGAGGGCAAGCGGTGAGCGACCTCAGTGACCTGGTGCGCGATCTGGTGCGCGCCCGCGTGCTCGTCGCAGTGCGCGCGTGCCCGGGCATCACGCCGGCGCGCGCGGCCGCGGTGGCGCTGTTCAAGGAGGAGGACGCCATCATCGCGCTCGAGCAGCTCGTCGAGCTCGCCCAGGTGGAGGAGGTCGCGCTGCACGACACGACGTCGCTCTGGTACCCGGTCGCCTGGTGTGTGACCTGCGGCTGCACCGAGCTGCACGCGTGCGAGGGTGGCTGCTTGTGGAGCGTGCACCCCGGCGAGGACCCGCACGTCGGTGACTTCGCCGGCGTCTGCTCGAGGTGCGACTGATGCTCGACCTCTTTGCCTACTGGCTCGGCCACCTCCTGGCATGGCTCTTCCCTGGTCTCGCCGGGCTCGGCGCCGTCGATGCCTGGGCGCCTGGAGACCTGCGATGAAGTACGACGACACGTCGCGCCACCTCTGGCCGGCGCACCTCGACGCCATCCCGTGCCCGCGGTGCCAGGAGCGCATGGACGCGCACCTGTGGAGCGTCGTCGACGGCCTGGTCTGCCCGCGCTGGACGCGGCGCCTGGCCCGCCGGCTCGCCGATGCCCTGGCGCGGCTGTCGACAGTCGTCGGAGGTCAGTGATGCAGATGCGCGGCCAGGCATGGTGCGGGCTGCACGACATCTACTACGGCGAGGCCTTCGGCTGCGGCTACTGCAACGATGAGCTCCGCCGGGATTTCCGCGCCGCCCGCGCGGAGGTCACGGGCGCGACGGTCCGCGGCGCCTTCCGCGCACTCGCCGAGGTCGGCTGCGCGGTCCAGCTCGGGCTGCTTGCCGTCCACGTCGTGAGCGGCACGCCCGCCTGGGACGGGCCTGAGCCGGGCGTGCTGGCGCGCTACGGCGACGCCGAGTACTCGCTCCTGGCCGGGCTCGGTGGGCGGCCATGACCGACGCCGAGATGATGCTGGTCTCGCTCCTGGTCTTCCTTGCCGTGCTCCTGGGCTTGGCCTGCTGGGTAGCCGACCAGCGCGGCATGGCCGAGCAGGAGCGGTGGTGAGACCGTGAGCTTCCTCGCAGACTGGGGCGCGACCCTCATCTTCGGCGCGTTCGTCGCCGGGCTGGTCGCGCTGCTCGGCCCGCTCGTCGGCGCCATGGTCTCCGGTGGGTGCGTGTTCGGCGGCTGGCTCATCGCGCGCGCGATCGACCGCGGGTTCGGGGGCCGCCCGTCGTGATCGCCCTGGCCCCGAACGTCTTCTACGCCGAGGACGAGCTCGTCACCGGCCTGAGCGTGAGCCGCAAGTGGCTGCGCCGCACCGTCGGCGGGTTGCGCGCCGGGCGGGCGCGCGTGTACCGTGGCTCCGACGTCCTGGAGAAGATGCAGGTATGCCTCAACGCTTCACCGTCTCGGTCTACACCCGCTCCGGCTCGCCGTTCTGGTACGCGCGGTGCTACCTCGACGGCGGCGGCGACAAGCCCCTCCGATGGTCCACCGGCGTCCGCCTCGACAGCGAGGGGGGGAAGCGTGGATCTCGTCGAGTGGCTGAAGCAAGAGCAGAGGCAGAAGCCCGACGCCTTGCCGACGCCGCTCAGCTCGAGACGCAGACCGAGACGTCCACCACCGTCAACGCCGTAGCCCGGCGGATGCTCCGGCAGAAGCAGGCAGACCAGCGCCAGCCGCGCGCCGTCGCATCGCTCGCCCACAACCTCCGCAAGCACGTCGAGCCCTTCTTCGGCCCCGAGCGGGACATCCGCTCGATCCGCCGCCCGGACCTCGAGGCCTTCAAGCGCCACCTGGTCGCGGTGCCGCTCTCGCCCATCACGGTCAACAACAACCTCACCGCGATCAGGCAGATACTCAAGCACGCCGCGAACGTCGAGGAGCTGCTCGAGGTCCTGCCCCACGTCGCGAACGTGAAGGCGCCCAAGGGGACGAAGGGGCGCGCGCTCACCGAGGAGCAGGTCGGCGCGCTGCTCGATGCCGTCCAGCCGCGCGAGCTCGAGGCGCAGCAGTTCCTCGAGTTCATCTCGAACGTGGGCATGCGTAAGACCGAGACCCTGGCCATGAAGTGGGGCTGGATCGACTGGGACGCGGCCATGATGAGGATCCCGCCCGAGTACCGGAAGGGCGGCGAGGACCGCCGGCGCGTGCCGCTCAATGATGCCGCGCTCGCGATCCTCATCGCGCGCCGCGACCACGGCACGAAGTACACGGGGCGGCGCAAGGAGCCGCTGCCGACCGGGCCCGAGAACCGGGTCTGGATCCAGAAGAAGCACGACGTGTCCCGCAACGAGGCGGCGAAGCGCGCCGGCCTCGGCCGGGTGCGCACGCACGACCTGCGGCATACCTTCGGCTCACTGGCGGTCGCGAACGGCGCGTCGCTCACCGAGGCGCGCGACCTGCTTGGCCATCTGACGATGGCGATGGTGAACCACTACCAGCACGCCTACGAGGACCGGCTCAAGGAGGCCGCCCAGCGGGTGCAGATCAGGAGCTCGCGGAGTGTGTCGGCTGGTGTGTCGGGCGAGGGGTCAAACAGGGCTCAGAACGAGCTGGATCGGGCACGAGCGAAGAAGACCTCTCGACGGTGAGTGCCTGAAATGATTCATGGAAGTGCGTGCCGGACTGGTGCCGGCCTCGGTCTTCAAAATCAGTGGAGCGATGGACCTAAGCAGTTGATTTTGTGGGCGGACGCCCAAGAGTGTGTCGGGTGGGTTGTGTCGGGTTGGCTGGACCGAACGCGATGTGCAGCCGGCTCAGGGCGGGACGGCACGCCAGACCTCCTCGGCGTACCGGACGACCGACGTGCCGGGCCACTTCTCGGTGGCGATCGCCACGGCATCGGCGCACGTCGAGTGCCCGGCCGTGAACACCAGGACGTCGGGCGGCTCGCCGGCGAGCGCGCGGGCGTCGGCCTCGGCCTCGCTGGCGTCCACCCAGACGCCGCAGGGGAGCGCTGGCACGGCGGCGGCCGCGGCGGTCTCGACCAGGGCGGGCGCCCGGGCCGCCACAGGGCCGCTGGGCGACGTCCCGATGCCGCAGGGGTCGTCGTCCAGGCGACCCTCCTCGCGGGCGGCGCAGGCGGCGACCAGGGCGAGCAGGAGCAGGGACAGGGACAGGGCGATGCGGAGGGTCACGACGCGCCCGCCGGCGTGATGTCGAAGTAGTACTCCTGGTCGAGCTCGAGCTGGTCGACGGCCGCCCTGTTGACGCAGTTCAGCTCGAACTTGCCGCCCGGCGACGCGTCCCAGAACTTCGAGTTCTCGTGGGCCGGGTCGTTGTTGGCGGAGACGGGGCACATCTCGATCGTCCACATCTCGCCCGGCACGTAGATGTCGTAGCCCTTCTCGGTCTTCACGCGCGCGCCGCTCGCGTCGAGCTTCGGGCGCGAACCCATCGTGCGCTTGATGCCGGTGACCTTGAACTTGCAGCGGACGCTCATCGTGTTTCTCCTTCGCGGCTCAGGGCCGCTCCGTTCCGTGCAGGATGCGCAGCAGCGCGACCCGCACCATGGCCTTGTCGGGCTCGCTCGCGTCGCGGTACGGGCTGGCCAAGAGCACGAGCTCGACCAGCTGGGCGTCCGGGACCGTCCAGACGCCGGTGTCGCCGACCGTGCTCGTGGCCTCGCCCAGGCGCAGGTTGCGGACGCCCTGCAGCTCGAGGCCATGCTGGGCCGCCTCGGAGTGGCGCGCGCGCAACCCGGGCACGACGCGCTGCCAGGCGTGCTCCGCCGGCGGCGTCGGCCGCAGGTCCTCGCTGCTCGGCGGCCGCGGTGGCGGGTAGCCCGCGACGTGCTCGAAGTGCTGAGCGCACAGCCGCGCGCCGTTGAGCAGCCAGACCGGCATGCGGTATGTCTGGCTGCAGTGGTCGCAGTAGAAGCTGCCGAGGAACTGACTCATGGCTCGGCCTCCACGTTGACGCTCGTCTCGCCGTGCTCCTGGGCGACGTGCAGGCAGCGGAAGTACTGCTCGAGCGCGTAGCGGCGCAGCTCGGCGTAGGCGCCCTGCACGCGCTCCACGGTGCTGCGGTGCAGGAGCACGTTGCCCACGCGGTCCGCGTCTGGCCAGTCGATCACCTCGAGCGGCGGCGGCTCGGCCATGCAGCTCACGTAGCGGAGCTCGGTCGTGACGCGTGGAGAAGGTTGGACGGCTTGAGGTCGCGGTGGACCACCGCCGGCGACGCAGGCGCCCAGCAGGAGCGCCGCGACGACGCGCATCACGGCTGCCCTCTGGCGGCGGACGCTGGGACGCGGCGCGCGCCGGTTGCTCGAGCTACCTCGAGGAGCTGGTCGTAGAGTCGGTCGGCCTTGCGGCCCAGGTCGGTGACGTCGCGCTGCAGGTCGGCGATGCTCTGGTCGACCGCGGCGGAGCGCACGCGCAGGTCCTGCACCTGGCCCGCGAGCTCGCCCAGCTGGGTGGCGGTTGAGCCCTGGGCGTGCTCGAGCTGGGCGGCGGCGCTGTCGCGGACCTGGTGGACCTCCGCGGCCGTGGCCAGCTCGCCGAGGTACGTCGCGCTATACGTGCCCACGCCGACCAGGCTCGCCGCGATCACAAGGAGCGCCTTGTAGCCTTCGAGCCGCGCGATCAGCCGGGCGACCGGCGGCGCGATGGCTACGGGGTCAGGCGGGACCGTGGGAAGCGGCGTCGACGGGCGCGGGTGCGACATTCGGGCCTCCTCGCTGCTGGGCAGCTGCGATCTGCGCCGCGAGGCGCTGGAGCGTTTCCATCTCGGCCAGGAGCTGGACGCGCCGGCGCTGCCGCACCTCGAGCTCTAGGTCCAGGTTGCCGAGCTCGCCGCAGAGCTGGCCGTACCGCGCGCTGAGATCCATCAGACGTACCCCCTCGCCGTGCGGTAGAGGGCGATGACCTCGTTGTAGATGGTCTGCAGCGCCGTCTGGGACGCCGAGGAGAGCTGGCTGGCCACGAACGCGGCGGGCCCGTCGGGATCCGCCGGGTGGACGAACACCATGTCCACGCCGGCGAAGCCCGCAGCACGGCGGCTGAACGCGAGCTGGTCTCCGATCGTCCCGGCGGTTGGGTCTGCGATGCTGAGGCTGCGAGGCATTGTTCTCTCTTCTCCTTGCTCAGGCCCAGGCCGGCACGAAGCGCTTGCCGTTCTGGGTGTGGATTTCGATCCACTCGTTCTGTGCCGCGGCGGCGGGGCCGCTGCCGCCGATGGTCCCGACCGTCGGCGCTGCGCCGCCGCCCAGGGCGACAGCGCCGTCGACCTTGATCTTCGCGTTGAACTCGGCGGCGAACGAGTTGGTGATGGTCGCGTTCGTGCCGGCGAGCGGCGCCTCGGCGTAGAGGCCCGCGGCCTTCGTGATGGTGCTGGCGCCGACGAAGGCGTACGTCGCCGCCTTGATCTGAAACTCGCGCTGCGCGGCGAGCGCGCCGGTCGCCCACTGCTTCGTGTAGCTGTTGTAGAGGAACCCGGCGATCTCCGTCGACGCGGTCTGCCCGGTGTTCGCCGGAGGGCTGAGCGCGAAGAAGTTGATCGCGCCCGACGTGGCCACAGCGGACGTGTCCCAGAGAAAGCCGTTCACGCCGCCAACCAGGGCTCGCGTCCGCAGCTGCGTCGAGACGACCGAGAGCTGGACTTGAGAGGTGCCTCCGACAACGACCCGATACTCGGGCGTATGCACCGACGTGCCGGCGAAGATGCTTCTCGGACGTGTCGCGCCGCCCTGGCCGATGTCGAACGAGTTGTCGGTGATCGCCAAGAAGTGGCCGCTCGCGTTCACCTCCCAGCGCCCGACGCCCGCGCTCGCGATCCCGAGCCGGTTCGTGCCGACCTGGTAAAGGCCCAGCCCGTCGTCGACCAAGGAGAGCGACGGCTTCACCGCCGAGCCGGCGCCGAGGACGAGCTGGTGGTCGGTCTCGTCGTAGAAGAAGTTGGCGTTGTCCTGCGCGAGTAGCCCACCGGCGCCGACGTAGAGCACGCTGCCGGCGGTAGGCGAACCGCCGATGGCGCCGCCGATGCTGGCGCCACCGCCGGCCGCTGCGCGGTGCGGCAAGTAGTCGGTGCTGCTGTAGAGACCCATCGCTACACCGCTCCCTGGCGCGCGCAGCTGCTCAGGAACAGGTCGACGGCGGTGGCCGTGCCGCCGATGGCCACGATCTCGGGGTAGATGTAGTCCCAGCCGGAGAGGAACTGCACCGGCTCGGTGTGCGTGAGGACGTCCGCGCCGTCCTCGGTGATTGCCGTGCCGTCGTCGATGACGCCACGAAGGGTCATGGTCGCGTTCACGCCGAGCGGGTGCCACGCGTGCGTGAGCTCGCTGTAGACCCACAGCCGCACGGTGACGGTCATCGTGCCGCTGCCCGCCGTCGAGACCATCTGCAGCACGCCGGCGTCGTGCAGGTGCCAGCGGAATGGCGTGCCGTCCACGCTGCCGTTCAGCGGGAAGCCGACGGTGATGCCGCCGGCCATGCCGGTGATCGCGATGGCCGTGGTGTTGCCGATGGTCACGTTGCCGTGGAAGCCACCGAAGTCGTTCGTCAGCGTGGTGATGTTGCTGCCGCCGTCCGAGGCCGTGATGCGCAGCGCCGTGGTCACCGCGTTGATGGCGGCGATGATCGCGGTCTGCACGGTCGCAGCCGTGTCGCCCGCCGTGTACGCGATGCGGACCTTCGTCGCGGACGCGTCGGCGAGCGCCGCTGTGGAGAAGACAAAGTAGATGGCCGGGTTGATGCCGTCGTTGAGCACGAACCCGGTGAGGTTGGTGATCGCCGAGCCGGCCGTCGACGGGATGGAGCCGGTGGCCGCCGTGTTCGACGGCTTCCCGTTCGTCGCGGTCGCGCCGTTGAGCAGTCGCAGAGCTGGTCGCATGGGTCTATCCCTTCGCAGGGGCGACGTGGCCCCATGTCGAGCGGCGTACAATATCTGGGCGACGGACGAGAATTCGGCCGAGCTGCGTCATGCGGCCCCTGCCCTTTGCCCCGGTGTCGGCTTCTCCGACGACTTGAAGGACTTCGGTGGCGCGCCCGGCGTTGGGCCCGTGCCTGCGCCGGCGCTGGCCTGCGGCTGGGCATAGAGCCCTTGGTAGACCGTGATGGCCTCGGGGGTCACCGCCGGGTCGGCGTTCACGTCGAGGAAGATGGACAGCGTGAGTCGGCGCTGGAAGGGCAGCGAGCGCGCCTCGACGAGGTGGCTCATCACCTGCTGCCGCGTGTCGTCGTACAGGCCCGGGTAGCAGGCCTTGAGGACCTCGGCATCCTCCGGGGTCATCGTGCCGACTGACATCCGCTCGACGATCCGCTCGGGCTGCTCGACGGCTTCCATGTACCTGGCGAACTTCGCGATCTCCGCGTGACTCGGCTCGAAGGTGTCGGGTCCGACCTGCAGGTGCGGGGGTGCCGGGTTCCGCGGCAGCTTGCTCGCCAGAAACTCGAGCCGAGCGTTGTGGGTCTTCTCGACGCCGTTGGCGAAGTCCGGGTCGATGGCCCAGAGCGCCTGCAGCCGCGCGTTGAGCGCTTCGCGCGCCGGCATGCGCACGGCAAAGCCGCCGTCGGGACGGCGCTCGGTCAGCGCGTTGAGCTCGCGGGCGCGCTCGCGGAAGGCCATCACGGTCGGGCTCTTCGAGGCCTGCTCGTTCGCGGGGCCGAGGACGGCGGCGACGTACGCCGGCGGCGCGTACCGGATCGCAGGCAGGATGCGGCTCGCGCGCGGCGCCACCTTCGTGGCCGCCCTGCCCACGCGCTCTGCGCCGGTCGCGAACAGCTGGGCGACGCTGCCGGAGATCGACTTCGCCCGCATCGCGTTGCCGCTCTGGATCTTGCGGACGAGCCGGTCGTAGAGCGCGCCGCCCACCTCGCGGCCCGCCATGCCGCCCGCGATCGCTCCCATCGGTCCGCCAAGCGCGAAGCCCGCGTGGCCGCCTGCCAGCGCGCCGGCGCCCTGAGCGAACTTCTTGGCGATCGTGGTCTCGCTCACATCGGCTAGGTGCGCCTCGAGGGCCTCGAGGCGGGGCGTCTTCCCCACGCCGGCGCGCGCGGCCTCGAGCTTGGCATCGAGGCTGGTCAGCGTCTCCGAGGCGACAGGCGCGCGCACGGCGGCGAAACTGTCGAGCAACGCCTGGTTGCGCTGCATCAGCTCCTGCGCGTTGAGCACCCGCTGCAGCCCGGGCGGGTTGACGTCGCCGCGCTCGAGCGCCCCGCGGAAGCCGGCGAGCTCATCTGTGGTCACCGACAGCCCCGGCTGGCCCTTGGGCATCTTCACGCCGGCGTAGTCGGCGTAGAGCTGCGACTGGTCGGGGGTGAGATAGACGCTCGCCTTGCCCTCCGCGCTCTGGGGCAGCCGATCGAGAACGGCCTGCCGCTCGATGTCCGCGTTGAACATGACGTCGTCGGCGTCTGCGAGGACCTTCTCGAGCGCGCCCTTCTGCTTCTGCAGGCCGTCGAGCACGGCCTCGGTGCCGCGCTTCCTGATGAAGCCCTCGGCATTGTCGAGGCCCTTCATGATCTGGACCTTCGAGCGTCTGAGGACCGAGGCGGTCTCGGCGTCGGCCGTCTCGATGAAGGCGGCTCGCTCGTTGCGCAGGTAGTTCTTGAAGTCCAGCGCGTCGCTGTGCAGCTCGGCGGCCGCAGCGTCCTTGGCCTTCTCGAGCGCCGAGACTTCGGCCTCGCGCGCCGCCTTGCCTTCGACCAAGTCGGTGGCGCGCTGAGCGCGCACGGTCTCGCGCTCGGCCGCGATCGCCTCACGCGCGGCCTTCTTGTCCATCGTCGCGATCTCGGGGAAGGCGCTACGGTCCACCGCGGCCGCCTCCGGCGCGCGCGCCTCCTCGAGCTTCCGCTGGGCGAAGCCCTTGGCCGCCACCGCGCCCTCCTCGAGGAGCTTCGCGCCCACGCCGATTCCAAAGCCGACGCCGGCGCCGCCGAGCGCATTCGAGCCGATGGTCGCCGCGGCGGATTCCCAGGACACCGGGCCCGGCGTGAGCCCGACTTCAGACGCGCCCATACCGGCGCCGAAGACGCCGCCCTCGGCTGCGCCACGCGCACCCGCAGCCACCAAGCGCCCGCCGAGGCCAGTTCCCGCCCGCGCCGCGATCGCCGCCTCGGCGGCGCGCCCGGCGCTCGAGGCCAGCCCGCCTGCGCCCCAGGGTGTGAGGGCGCCTGCGACGCCGCCGATGATGTTGCCCGCGGTGTTGGCTTCGCGGCGCTCGCGGGTCTCCTTGGCGTACTCGGGCGAGATCGCGCCGGCGAGCAGGTCGGTACCGCCGAGCGTAGCCGTACTGGCGAAGGAGCGGATGCCGGTGTCGACCTGGTGGCCCTCGGCCGCCTTCTGGCGCTCGCGCGCCTCGGTCTGCGCCTCGCCCTCGAGGCGAGCGCCCTTCCCGACGATCTCCTCCTCGAGCTGCGAGCGCGGCACGGTGCCCGCGCTTCCGTTCGGGTAGACGACCGCGACCATGTCGGTGTCGGTCGCGGATGCCTCGGGCGCACCGGTGGCCTCCGACTGGACCTTCGTCCCGACGGGTGCGTCGAACCACTCGGCCACTCGCTACTCCTCGATGTCCAGGCTCGAGCCATCGTCGAGCTCGTAGGTGGAGACCGACTGGCCGCCCGCGCCGGTGCGCGCGGACTGGCCGACGATCTGGCGCCCAGCTGGGATGACCACGCCGCCGGCAGTGAGGCTCTTGGATCCGTCCGGGGACTGGCCCACGATCTCCCAGCTCGAACGGGGCGCGGCCTGGTCATCGCGCCGCGCCCCGTTCTGCTTCTGCTTCTGTGCGAAGTCGCTGGTCGTGCTCGTGCTCTGGTTGCCCGATGGCGCCCTCTCAGGCTCCCAATAGGCCACGTCCTGATTTGGGGACTTCGCCCGCAGCTCGTTGTTCATGCCGCGGATGCCCATCTCGCGCATCTTGCTGATGTTGGCGCGCGGGTCGAGCAGCGCGGTCGGGTCGCCGAACATCTCGAAGTACATCGGGTACTCCTTGTCCCGGATGACCCCCTGCTCGTTGGCCTTCGAGAACTCCGGCAGGATCGTGCCCAGGATGACCTTGGCCCGCTTGGCGTCCTCGGCAGCGGCGTGGTCCATCAAGTTCCACTTCCCGAGCGGGTTCCAGCCGTGCTTCTCGTAGATGCCCTCGAGCTCGTCGAGCTTCTGAGACATCGACGTGATGGTCGCCATCTTGTCGCGCAGCGGCCCGGCCTGCTTGTCGTCGAGCACGAGCAGCTCGCCGCCCTTCTTCGTGCGCGCGCCCGGGATGACTCGCTCGTCGTGGTACTTCTGCTGTTCGCGCTGCTCCTTCGACATCAGTACCTGGTCGCGCACGGACGGCTGCTTGTTGGCACGCGCTTCGGCCTCGCTGAGCATATTCAGCCGGCCGGTCTCGGCGTTGTAGGCCTGGATGTCCAGCCCGCGGCCGGCCTGCGCGTTGTGGATCTGGTCCTGCCGGCGAGCGTAGAGCTGCTGCTCCTTGCCCTGCTGGTACTTCGTCCCGAGCTCCATCTGCGCGTCGCGGATGTCGGCGAGGTGCGTGGCCAGCCGCGCGTCGATCACCGGGTTGTCGAACCGGAGGGCGTACGCCTGCATCTGGTTCGCGGCGGTCTCGTAGGCTGCGCTCAAGCTCTTGTACTGGACGTCGAGCATGTCGCGCCCCGCGGCCAGGTCGTCGGCCATCAGGCCACGCCGCACGCCCAGCGACTTGTAGCGGTTGTCGAGCTGGGCCTGCTGCGCCTGCAGGTCGCGCTCGACCATCGCATTGATCTGCGTGAGCACCGGGTTCTGGCCGGTCTGGACAGCGCGCGTGGTCGCGCCCGTGAGCGCGGCGGTGATGCCCACAAAGAGCTTCGCCCCGAAGGACGCGTCGTGCCACAGGCGGCCGGGGTCGATCTTGGCGTTGGCCAGGTTCTTGGCTTCCTGGTCGAGCTCGGCTCGCCGCGCGCGCGCTTCGTTGTAGACCTGCCGGTACTCGTTGTCGGCGGCCGCCTGGCGCGCGCTGCGGTCCTGCGCGATCCGGGTGCCCTCCTCCGACAGGTAGAGGTTCTTCTGCTTCTGCGCCTCGCCCTCGGCGACTGCGGCGCGCGCG